>JACCDP010162361.1_pt1 | contig 24603 bp, 16 predicted proteins | sample 7445841 | NCBI WGS metagenome assembly JACCDP01 (sample SAMN15323441, study PRJNA562643) | freshwater metagenome | isolation source: river surface water | place: USA:Blue River Watershed | collected 2017-08-17
ATCATCAAGGATGCAGCTTGTGAGTCCATTACCAAAACCATTGTAGTGGCAACACTTCCTGCACCATTTGTCAACGCAGGACCAGACAAGGTCATTGTTGCTGGCGATGAGATTGGTCTCTTGGGATCTTCAACAGCAACAGCAAAATCAATTGCCTGGACTCCGGCTATTTACATTACATCTGGCGCATTGTCATTCACCACTTATGTAAATCCTCCGACAACCACCACTTACAAGCTCACCGTAGTTGATGAAATTACAGGTTGCTCAGGAAGTGACGATGTATTGGTTACTGTTGCTCCTTATTGTATTGCAGTGAAAAATGCCTTCACGCCAAATGGTGATGGCCAGAACGACAAGTGGCTGGTAACCAATGGTGGAGCATGTGCCAAATCCATTGCTGTCAAGGTTTTCAATCGCTACGGACAATTGGTCTTCAGGAATGACAACTACCAGAACAACTGGGAAGGAACAAACGATGGCAAGCCGATTCCTGATGGAACGTATTATTATGTCATCACCTACAACCTGGTCAGCGGAAAAACATTCCAGACAAAAGGAGATGTAACCATTTTAAGATAATTCAAAAGTCAGAACATGAAAAAATACATATACCTCATTGCATTGTCCCTCGTCTTTACCACTGCTTCTGCACAGCAGTTGCAAACATCTTCCCTGTATGATCTTCAGGGAGTATTGCACAATCCGGCGATGGCAGGCATGCAATCATCCAACTTTGTTGGGGCAAGTTACCGTTCACAATGGAGTGGCATCACCGGCAGTCCAAAAACCACCAATGTTTTCGGTTCATTTGCCGTGCCAGACAAGTTGATTGGATTGGGCGGCTATATTTACAGTGATGTTACAGGTCCTACTTCCAGGACAGGTGCACAGTTCTCCTTTGCCAAGCACCTCCCCTTGTCTGATGGTTCCGGAAAGTTTTCAATTGGAATTGAAACAAGGTTGTTCCAGTTTGGCATTGACAAGAACAAGCTGGGCCTCACCCTTGGCAATGACCCCATTCTTGCGGGTGCAGAGACCAGGACAAAATTTGATGCTGGTTTAGGCCTTGCTTTCACCAACGAGAAATTACAGGTTGGTATTTCCGTTGCGCAGTTGATTCAATCCAAGCTTGATTTTTATACCGGGTCACAAACCCCTTCCGCCCAGGGTCGTCTTTACAGGCACTTTTACCTGCACACCAACTACAGGATTGATGTGGGTGGCGGAACCACCATCGTTCCAAACATGCTCCTCATTTACTTGCCCAGCTCAAAGGTCGCTGAATTCCAGGCGGGCGCAAGGGTTGAACGTGAACTGTTTTGGTGGGGAGTTGGTATCCGTTCCAGGCAAAGCTATATGCTTTCTGGGGGAGTGAACATCAACAAGAATTTCTCACTTGGCTATGGATACGACAATTACATCAGCCCCATCAGCACCTTTGATGGTGGCGCCAATGGACATGAGTTGTTGCTCCGTTACAAATTCAACAAGAAATAATTCGGCGTTGTATCTTACTAAAAAGGGGTTGATATTCAACCCCTTTTTTTATTCCTAGAATTTCCAGCCAATTCTTAACGCCGTTCTGTTCATCCTATACTTAACCTGGTTCGCAACAGTTCTGGAAGACTGGCTTACTGGATTCCATATCTCAGACTCAAAAGATTCTTCCACGGCTTTCATCACCCATGAAACGGAAAACTGCAATCTTTCTTTTTTTCTGATGCGGATGATATTCCCTCCGCCTACCTCACCATAAACGCCTCCGCTGTATTGTTTTGTAATGGTTCGTCCGCCCCACCAATCGACTGTAGCAACAGTACCTGATTTAAGATTATAGCCCCAGCTAGACATTACAAAACCCTTGACTTTTCTGAACTCAAATGTCTTTCTTGTCTGAAAATATACCGGATTAGACTTGAACCTGTAATAATCAACAGCTGCTCCCAATCCAAGCATCAGCCCTTTTTTTTCAATCCCCGCATTGAGCCTGAAATCACGATCAAGCGTATAGGATCCCAACAAAATTCCTGCCTCAGGCACAAGCCAGGGCTTCCATTGCTTTTGCTGCGCCTTTAACTCACTTGATCCCAGTGTGGCCAGGACCAGGGAAATTCCAATCAGCTTTTTTGTCATGATTAATTTTTAATGCTGATGCTTCCCTTAACCACCGGATTGGAAGGAACAGAAAAGTCAATCAGGTAAAGCGCGTCCTCTGCGGAAACCATGGCAATCTTGCCCAGGGCAATCACGTCAAAAGCCTTCATGCCTTTGACATGTGCAAGCTGCTTGATGTTGTTTACATCAGCAGCGTTGAAAAACTTGACACCATCGGCCCCTTCGCAAATGATCAAGACATCACCCTCTTTTGAGAGACCATGAGGGTTTGTCAATGGATAAGATTTGAGCAATTTAGGCTTGGAAAGGTCTGAAATGTCTACCACATCCAATTGATTGATGTAACCAGCACATTTGCTGCCGTTGCGCAAGGTCACAAAGGCATTTTTGCCATCGCTGATCACCGGATCACATACGCGTGCATGGGTAAAGGACCCTGTTCTAAAGGGATTGTCTTTTGAACTGATGTCAAAAATATGCATGCCTGTCATTGAGCCCAGAAACAGGTTTTTCCCAAATGGAAAAATCGTTTCAATGTCCCAGCCACCTGCGCTCAATTCTTTTACATAGACCGGCTTTTCTGGGATGGCGGTATTGAAAACTTTCAGTTTGGAATAATCAACTGTATACATCCTGTCATCGCTCAAGGCAAACCTTGCCATGCTACCGCCGGTTCCATTGGAAACACCCGGAGATGAAGAGGAAGAAGAGGCAGACATCAAGACAACATCCGATTTCCTCATTCCCCAACTGATGGTTTCGTCATTCCTCAAAACAGTATCCACAGCGATCCATTCGGTGATGATCATTTTGCTATCCGGAACAAATGAAGAATAATACCGGTCTGGAAATACGCCGGGCACCACTGTTTTGAGCTGAACGGCCTTGGGATCAGCAATGTCTATCGCCACAAGGTCGGTATACATGTCTGCATAAAGTATGTTTCCCCTAACGGCCAGGTCCACAGCACCAGGAATATGTACAAATGCAATGTTGCTGGGTGCAGCAGGATTCCTCACATCAATGATGTGCACACCCTTGTTCAATTCGTTCAAGAATACATAGCCGTCCTTGTAAAAAAGCTTACCGGGCGCATTCAACACAATAGGGCTGCTACTTTTGATGTTCGCCCTCACCTCTTCCTTGGTTTTGTACACCGGACGATAAACAGTTGTCCGGGTCAAGACCTGGTCTTTTACACAACCTTGCACGATACACAAGGCCAACAACACGATCACTGATAAAATATGTTTCATGGTACCTGTTTGATAATTTGACAGCAAATTTCACGAATATGATGCATCCATCTGCAAAAAATTGATAAACGGAAGCCCTTAAATGAATTTATAGTTGCGGAAAGTGAAGGGTCGGATGCCGGTATATTTTTCCAAGATGTACAAAAACCATTTTTTAGGGGAGAACCTTTTACGGGTGACATCCACCTGAATCTCCCAGTTCTTTTCACTGATACGCTTTTGCATGACAACAGGATGTGATCCGGTAAAGCGTTCCAACGAATCGAACTCATCATAATTATAGATCCCTTCTCTCTTTTCAAGGCTTTCTCTCATCGCTTTGCTCATCCAGTTGCTGCTGAGCTTGCGCAATTTACGATCCATCAGTTCCGGACTTTTTACCCAGCCATAATGGTATACCTGAGCATCAATCAGTTTGCAGGGAAGGCGTTTGCCATCCATCCTGAAGCCTTGTGCATCCTTGAAAGAATAGATGTTCTTGTTGTTTCTGATGATCCTGATTTCCTTGTTGTACCACCTGCGGCTGTCGCCGTAATAATCATAGGTGCCATAAAAATGGACGTATCCGAAAACCAATCCGAATACAGACGGATTGTTCAAATAATTTTCACAGGCGGCCCTGATGTTGCCATGAAACTTTTCATGCACCACCTCGTCACATTGTATGTAAAAGGCCCAGTCGCTGTCTGCTGAAATCTGTTGAAAAGCCTTGTCTGTCTCAATTGCCATGACCCTTCCGCCCGGCAATTGGGTCAGGTCCCATTCTGTCTGCACAATCCTGATCTTCTCAGAGCCTATTGCCCTGATCATGCCTTCCGTGTCATCATCACTTTTCCCAACGGCAACAATCATTTCATCCACAACTGGCAGGATGGAGGTAATGGCCTCCACTGCCGGATAATCATTGATGATGGCATTGCGGATGATGGTGAAACCCGAGATTTTCATTTCCCAAAAGTATAATAAGATAGGCTAAAAAACATGGACGGCATGGCTTATCTTTATTCGGTCATCAAAAACCGAAACGTGAAGAAACTGTTTACCAACCTAACTTTCTGGGTGCTCCTTGCCATCAGCTCTGGTGCATTGCTTGGTCATTTTTTCCCAGACAAGGGCGTTGCCATGCAACCCCTAGGAAAATACTTCATTGATGTGGTGAAACTCTTCATCAACCCCATCATTTTTCTGACCATTTCGCTTGGCATCAGCGGCATGAACGACCTGAAAAAAGTGGGCAGGGTTGGCGGAAAAGCCATTCTTTATTTTGAAATCGTTACAACCATTGCCTTGCTGATTGGTATTGTGGTGGCTTACTTCATTCAACCGGGTGCAGGCGTCAACACCAATGCGATAGAAGGCGGTGATATCAGCAAATTCACCAAAAGTGCCCAGGCATTTTCCTGGTTGAAATTCCTGAAAGACAACCTCACCATTCAGGTGCTGATTTTCTCGATCCTTTTTGGCATTTTCCTGAGCAAATTCAGCGGAAAGGAAAAGGTGATCGAACCCATGAAATTTGTTTCCAAATACATTTTCAAAGGGCTGCACATTGTGATGCTGTTCGCCCCCATTGGTGCTTTCGGCGGAATGGCTTTTACCATCGGTAAATACGGAATCGCTACGCTGATGCCTTTGGGCAAGTTGATGCTGACCGTCTACATCACCATGGCTGTTTTCATTTTTGTTGTGCTGGGAGGCATCCTCAAATACTACAAGATCAGCATCCTGCAATTTCTCAATTATATCAAGGAGGAACTGCTGATTGTACTGGGAACCTCCTCCTCCGAAGCTGCACTTCCTTCCCTGATGGAAAAACTAGAAAAAATGGGATGCGCCAAGCCTGTAGTGGGATTGGTGGTGCCTGCAGGATACTCATTCAACCTGGATGGAACAACCATATACCTGTCCATGGCAGTCATCTTTCTCGCCCAGGTGTTCAATGTTGACCTGAGCATGGAGCAAATGCTGACCATCATTGGCATCCTGATGGTGACCTCAAAAGGAGCTGCTGGCGTTACTGGAAGCGGTTTTATTGTATTGGCTTCAACGCTGGCGGCTGTGGATGTCATTCCTGTTGAAGGATTGGCCTTGCTGTTGGGTGTTGACCGTTTCATGTCTGAGGCAAGGGCCATCACGAATTTCATTGGAAATGGCGTGGCCACTGTGTTTCTTTCTAATCAGGAAAAGGCTTTCGACCGAAACATGATGGATGCTGCCTTTTCAAAAGAAGCGTATGAATATGATCTGAAAAACGAAATCTAGATCATATCCATACGCACTTATTGTTTTAGAATCCTTCGTTCTGCACCATCTTTGGATTGTTCTGCACCTGAGAAACAGGTATTGGCAGGATGGTCCTGTAATAGTAGCTGCTGGTTGTTGCGGTATACTGGATCAACCTTGAAGCAGCATTTCCAGCAGAGTTGATTTTGACATAATTGGTTTTTGTCCTGTTCAGGTCGAAAATCCTTTGTCCTTCAAGAGCAAATTCCTTTCTTCTCTCCACAATGATGCTGTCCAGGAATGCTGTTGCCCTGATGCTTCCTGCCGGTGGTGTTGCCAATAGTGATGCAGCGAATGGCTTGGTGGATGATGCTGTATCCCTGGACTTGCGGATCCTGTTGATATCAACCAATGATGCCGTCAATGAAGCTGCATCATTGTTCAGTACTGCCAACCTTGCAAGCGCCTCACCACGGGAAAGGTACATCTCTGCAATGCGCATTACCTTGATGTTTTCCAGGTAGGTAACAATATTGGTATACTTCAAACAGAGCGGTACATTTTTTTCACCACCAAGTGAATTGCGATCTCCCAAAGCAACAAATTGCCTTCTTACATCTGTTGGAGTATAGCTGTCATAGAGACCCCTGAAAGTAGTGAGCGTTGTTCCGGTACTCTTGCTGTTCATTGCAGCGCTGGTGCCCAATAATTCGCCATAACCCGCTTGGCTGGAGAGGTATGCATAAGAATCTGTACCAGGATTATCGTTGGTATTGTTGGTCACTTCAAAGATTGATTCATTATTATTGGGTGTCTTGAAATCCTGCACCATTGATCCATAAGTGAACAGGGTATATTTGCCGGAGTTGATCACCTCAGTAGAGGCTGCCACGGCTGTAGGCCAGTCTTCCTTGAAGATGGCAACCCTTGCCTTCAATGCCAGGGTACCCCAACGGTTCAACCTGATTTTGAAGAATGAGTTGTTGATGGTACCATTGTTGTACACATTACCTGTTGCAGGCAATCTTTTTATGGCCTCTGTGATGTCCTTGTCAATCTGTGCGTACACCTCAGCAGCTGTATTCCTTGGAGGATAAACCACCTCATCAACTTTTGTAATGGGACTTAACACAAGAGGCACACAAAGGTGAGATCCATTGGCCGTATGCTTGAGAGGTCTCGCAAAAAACTTGGCAAGATCGAAATATGCCAAAGCCCTTACTGCATAAGCTTCTCCGATCAATTGTCCAAACTCTTCCTGCTGCAGCGGAGTAATGATTGCCTTGAGTTTTTCTTCATTGGCAATGATGGCATTGGCATTGGTCACCACCTGGTACATCTGGTTCCACATGCGGCTTACATTGGCATCGGTTGCGGTATGCGTCATGGTATTCATACCTGTATACCTGTTACCGGTTTTTACACTTCTGGTCATGTTATCCGAAATGACTTCCGGAATGACCATGGCATCGCGGCCATAATAGCTGTATGATTGCATGAGCGAATACAATCCATTGACGGCTGCCCTTGCTGTTGGAAGACTTGAAAACACATCTTCAGTGAATACACTTTGTTGTGGCCTGTTGTCAAGAAAATCCTTCTGACAAGAAGCAAGGAGGATGATTCCTAGGATGGCTATTGACGATATCTTTTTCATGATAATATCTTTTGATTGTTTGTCTGATGGTTGATTAAAGGGTTATGTCTACACCAAAGAGGAAGGTTCTGAAAACAGGAGGCCTTTGAGACATCACACCATCAATACCCACTTCAGGATCTGTATTGTAGCGTTTGTCCTTTACATAGGTGAACAGGTTTTGACCCCTCAAGTAAATCCTTGCAGTATTGATTTTTGCCTTTGCCAACGCTGCTTTGGGTAGGTTGTAAGACAAGGATAGATCCCTCAACCTGATATAACTTCCATCGTAGAGGAACCTGCTGCTCTCATAACTACCTGCAGAAGACTGTGTTCCAAGGAAAACAGGTTTGGGTACATCAGTGATTTGTCCGGGCTGCGTCCATCTTCTTCCATACTCATACTTGCTCAGGCCATTGCTCTGGTCAGAGAATCCTAGGTTGGCATCAGACTTTTGCAAATACCCAAACTCATCATACATGGTATTTCCCCAGAACACATATACCTGGAAACTCAGCTTGAAATTGTTGTAGGAGAAACTGTTGGTAAATCCACCATAAAACTTGGGAAGGGCGCTTCCATATGCCAACCTTGGCAAGGCAGTGGTGTACACATTGGTGGTTGAATCCTTGGCACCACTGGTATACCAGAGCGCTTCTCCGTTAGCAGGATTTACACCGGCATAGCCTCGTTGGTAATGGGTGTAATAATCATTGCCCACCCTTCTGAAATAGGCGCCATTGTTGGAGAACAAAGAATCAATTTCAGTGATAACATTTTTATTTTTCGTGAAATTGAAATCTGTTACCCATTTGAATCCTTTGGGGTTGGATGGGGCAATGTTTACAGATGATAGAGAAATCTCAACACCTGAATTCTTCATTGCGCCATTGTTGACCGTAATGCTGGTCACACCATTCACGCTTGGGATAGACTGGCTCACCAGCAAATTGCTGGTTGTCCTGGAGTACCAGTCAAATGAACCAGACAATCTTCCCTTGATCAAGGCGAAATCCAATCCAAGATCAAGCGGGATGTTCTTCTCCCAGGTCAGGTTATCGTTGGCCAACTGTGAAATGGTCAATCCAGAAGAGAAATTATAATCTGATCCTGCACTGTACAATCCCTGTGATTCGAAATTATCAATACCCTGGTTGCCAGTGTATCCATAGCTTCCACGGAGTTTCAACTCATTGATCCAATCTACATTGAAAAAGCTTTCATTGGAAATATTCCATCCTGCACCAACAGACCAGAAAACAGCAGACTGGAAGTTCTTGGCAAATCTTGAAGAGGCATCTTCACGGATGGAACCAGAGAAGAAATACTTGTCCTTGAAGGAATAGTTGGTGTTCAGGAATTTACTCAACAACCGGTTTCCAGTTCCGGTACCGGTTGTCAAATCTGGTGATGAACCTCCGGCAGCGGTGGTGGTACCTGGTGCAATGCCATTGACCCTTAGGGTGAGGTCGATGTCATCACGGCGTTGTGCCTCATATCCGGCAAATGCTTCCACCGAATGTTCGCCTTTGAATTCTTTCTTGTAACGGATGATATTGGTAGCAATCCAGTTCGTGATGTCCTGTGTGAAATTTTCAATTACGCCACCTACAGCAACATTGGCGTTGCCCACCCTTGGATCATAATAAATACTCCGGAAGGCATGGTTGAAATCCAGCGCAAAACTTCCCTCATAGGTGAGGCCATCCATGATCTTGTAACTGGTGGATGCGTTGGCATTGATGTTGTAAGTCTTGGCATTGCGATTGGTGGTTTCCTGCACTGCCACTGGGTTGTACCCGCTGTTGTAGCTCAACTCATAGGTTTTTCCATCACTTTTGTACACAGGCAACCATGGTGCCAAACGGTACATAGCCCTGATGGGGTTGCCGAAAAAGCTGCCCCCTAAGAAATTGCTGGAACGCTGAAAGTTGCCGCTGAAGCCGCCTTTGATTGACCAGCGGTTGGTGATTTGTGTTGAAAGGTTCATCCTGTAAGTAGCCTTGTCGTAGTCAACCGCTTTTTGTGGTGCCTCAGACTTGTAATAACTGCCTGAGATGAAATAAGTAGACTTGTCATTTCCTCCACTCACATTCATGTTGTATTGGGCGTATTTGCCCTGACGCAATACTTCCTTGAACCAATCTGTATCGATGGTTTTGCTGATGGAGTTGGCGGTCAGCAATGAATCAAAAGAAGATGCAGGTTTTCCTGCATTCACCCAGCCTTCTTTGTAATATTGAAGGTATTCGGCAGAATTGAGCGTCTTTTGCTCATTCCTGATGTTGTAATTGTTGAAGCCCTGCTGATAGGTCAGGTTGACCTTGGCTTTACCGGGCTTACCATTTTTTGTGGTGATGAGCACAACGCCATTGGCTGCCCTAGAACCATACAAAGAAGTGGCTGACGCATCTTTCAGGATGGTAAGGCTTTGGATATCATTGGCATTCAAGCCCGCAATGGTATTGCTGTTCAGGCCGGAGATGTCTCCACTTACTACCGGAATACCATCAATCACATAAAGCGGTGTAGCAGAGGCATTGATGGAGCCGATACCGCGGATCCTGATGTTGGGGACACCACCTGGCTGGCCGGAACCATTGGTAGATTGTACGCCTGAAACATTTCCCTGCAAACTTTCCTGGACCGAGGCATTGGGCGCACTTTCAATGGCCGCATTTTTTACTGTTGAAAGCGATCCGGTAAATGAACTTCTTTTCTGGCTGCTGTAGGCCACAACCAGCACCTCGGAGAGGTTGTTTTCGGCTTCCTGTAAGGTAACAACAAGATCTCCACGGCCATCAGGCTTGGAAATGGTTTTTGACAGCATGCTTACACTGGAGAACTCAAGGGACTGCCCTCTTTCGATCGTGATGCTGAAACTTCCGTCATTCTTGGTGGTGGTTCCTTTTTTTGATCCCACAACTTTTACAGAAACATTCTCCAAAGGAGTATTGTCCTTGGCGTTGAACACCTTTCCTGAAATTTGCACAGTCTCTTTGGAAACCTGGAAAGGGCTGAAGATTTCTGCTGAAACATGGCTCCAAATTGATTGGGCCATCAGCAGCAAAGCAAGAACCATTACTGGCTTGCAATAGAATTTTTTTCTCATTGTCTGGTTAATTTTGATTTTGGTTGTCTGTTCCTGAGTCGAGAAATTTTCAATCAATGAATTGATGATTTCAAACATGTAGGACAGAATATAAAACTACTTATTATTACCAACTGATGCGGCATTTGTTCACAAAAAGTATAATTTCACCCATCAAAAAATAAGTCACTGTCAAACAGTATTTCAATGAAAAAATCATTTTTGTCTTTCCTTATGGCCTTGTCATTTGCGGGTGTAATGGCACAACCCCTTCCAATGGGTTCTTCCAGCATCGTCTATGAAAACAATGGCGAACCCCTCAGCGTTTTCACCTACAAGCCTGCCACTTACAAGGATGGACCCATCCTGGTGGTTTTTCATGGCGTAAAAAGAAATGCCGAAGACTACCGGAACTTCGCCATCACCATGGGCGAGCGCTTCAAGGCCATCATTGTAACCCCCATGTTTGATACGGCTCGCTTTCCATCAGCACGTTACCAGCGGGGAGGCATCATGAAAGGTGATAAAGTACAGCCACAGGAAAAATGGACTTACTCCATGGTGCCGGGAATCGTAGCGCAGGTGCGGTCTCTTGAAAAAAACAATGCCCTTCCCTATTACCTGATTGGACACTCTGCAGGTGGTCAGTTCTTGGTAAGGATGGCCGCCTTTCTTCCTGGCGAAGCCAAAAGAATCGTAGCAGCCAACCCTGGTTCAGATCTTTTCCCAACCAAGGAGCAGGAATTCGGATATGGTTTTGGAGGCCTTCCAGAGGCCCTGAGCAATAATGAGGTACTGAAAGCATACCTGGCAGCACCACTGACCCTTTACTTGGGAACAGATGATATCCGTCCTGAACACAGTTTTGATGAAAGCCCTGCAGGCATGGTGCAAGGAAAGAGCCGTCTAGAAAGGGGAAGAAATTGCTATGCTTTTGCCAAGGCCCTGGCCAAAAAGAATGGCTGGGCATTCAATTGGAGAAAAGTGGAAACCCCAGGCATCGACCACGATGCAGCAAGAATGTTTGCTGCAAAAGAGGTTGAGGAGGCGTTGTTTGGGAAATAGATGAAAGGGATGAGGGATTAGGGATAAGGTTTGTGCTTATATACTAACTCCCAATCAAATCCCTGATCACCACTGAGGCTGCTGTTGCTCCGAATACTGCCGGCAGGTAAGAAATGGTTCCATAGGCAGACTTCTTGAAATTCTTGCCATCGGTGAGCATCAGGCTCTCCTTGATAGGATCTTCGGGTGAGAAGACCACTTTGATCCCCTTCCGAATGCCATGGTTTTTCAGGTTCTTTCTGATCTGCTGGGCAAAAGGACAGTTATAGGTTTTCGAGATGTCAACCACCTGAAGCCTCGTGGGATCTAATTTTGCGCCGGCACCCATGCTGCTGACCACCCTCACCTTTTTCTCAAATGCCAGTCTCAAAAAAGTAATCTTGGGGGTAATGCTGTCGATGGCATCAATCACATAATCGGGTTGAAAAGACAGTTGCTCCTCCACCATTTCAGGATTCACGAAGGACTTAACCACATTCAATTCAATTTCCGGATTGATGGCCCTCAGCCTTTCTTCCATGATCAGGGCTTTCGAAACACCATGGTTGGTGGCTAATGCAGGCAATTGCCTATTCCTGTTGGTGGGATCCACCACGTCTCCATCAATAATGGTCATCTTTCCGATACCACTCCTGGCAATGAATTCTGCAGCAAAGGACCCAACACCACCCAATCCCACCACCATAACGTGTTGTGTTGTCAGGTGTTTGAGTTTTTCTTCGCCAATCAGCAGTTCAGTTCTTGAGAGCCAGGATGTATCCATTGGGAGTTGAAGGGGTTGAGGAGGTTGAGAAATGTTTAGAGAGGTTTAAGGGGGCGAAGAAGAAGAAGCAAATGTAGATATAGCTTCTCAAAAATCCTTAAATTGTAAACTAAACGATTCATCAAGTTCTTCAACCCTTCAACCCTTCAACCCTTCAACCCCCTCAACCCCTCTAAACTTCTCTCAACCTTAATTCAACAACATGAACCGTCGCTCCTTTCTCCAAACCTCTGCCATTTTCGGCGCAGGCGCATTTTTTTCAAATGATCTCCTGGCACTCGCGTCACAACCCAATTCAAAATTCGGTGGCGTGCAGGTGGGTGTGATCACCTATTCCTTCCGAAGCATGCCGGGCAGTGCAGAACAGATCCTGCAATATTGCTTGCAGAGTGGGGTCAGTGCCATTGAGTTGATGGGGGATCCTGCTGAGGTTTTTGCAGGATGTCCAACCAATATCAGTGACAAAAAGCAGCGCAGTGAAAAAATGAGGGAATGGCGCGAATCCGTTTCAATGGACAAGTTTGTTGAACTCAGGAAAATGTTCAAAAAAGCCGGGGTCAGCATCTATGCCTTCAAACCTGATGCCCTTGGCATGAACAACTCTGATGGAGAAATCGAATATGCATTGAAAGCTGCAAAAGCCCTTGGTGCCAAATCTGTTACACTGGAACTGACCAAGCCAGAGCATTCCAAACGCTTGGGTGACCTTGCCGCCAAACACAAGGTTTACATTGGCTACCACAACCATACACAAGGACACGATACAGCCTGGGATGAAGCCCTGGCGCAGTCTCCCTACAATTCCATCAACCTTGATTTCGGGCATTATATCGCCGCAGGCGGAAAGAATACCAAGGAATCTTTGCTGGCCTTCATAGAAGCCAAGCACGACAGGATCACCAGCATGCACATGAAAGACAGGGCCAGCAAGGAAAATGGTGCTGCCAACATGCCCTGGGGACAAGGCAATACGCCCATCAAAGATGTGCTGTTGTTGATGAAAAACAAACAATACAAGTTTCCTGCATCCATAGAAGTTGAATACAATATTCCAGCAGGATCGGATGCAGTAAAAGAAGTTGCCAAATGTGTTGAATACGCAAAAGGGATTCTCAGCTGAGAATCCCTTTTTTCCAATTGTATAGAGAAACCGATTACTTCACCGGCATCAATCGGAATACATTTCCCGGACCTTCAACACTTACATAGAGATAGCCGTCTCTTCCCATTTCTATGTTGCGCAGGCGTCCTATGTTCAGCAATAATTTTTCTTCGCCTACTACCTTGTTGTCTTTCATGATGCAACGGTTCAGGTAACCAAAGCGCAGTGAACCGACCATCAGGCTTCCTTTCCAGGCAGGATACTTGTCACCGGTCACGAAGGCAAGTCCACTTGGTGCGATGGATGGAATCCAGTAAGTGATGGGCTGTTGCATGCCCTCTTTTTTACTGATCGGTGTGATGGGCTTGCCATCGTAGTTGATGCCATAGGAAATCACAGGCCAACCGTAATTGTTACCTGCCTTGATGATGTTCAACTCATCACCACCCCTTGGACCATGTTCATTTTCCCAGATCAGGCCTGTTGCAGGATCCATGGCCATTCCCTGAGGATTCCTGTTGCCGTAGGTATAGATGGAAGCGATGGCTTTGTCCTTGCCAACAAAAGGATTGTCAGAAGGGATGGATCCATCGTCTTTGATCCTGTGGATCTTTCCGGGTGCAGTGGTGATGTCTTGTGGGAATACTTTTTCCTGGCCACGCTCACCCATGGAAACAAAGAGGAATCCTTTCTTGTCAAATACCAACCTTGAACCATAGTGATGCCTGGTGGTGGTGTAGGGATATCCTTCAAATACTTCTTGTTGTTCAACAAAGGCACCATCTTTTATTTTTCCCCTGACCACTGCAGTAGTACCCAGTTTTTTTCCATCCACCATTTTAGGTTTCGAATAAGAGATGTACACCCAGCCATTTTCCGCATACTTAGGATGAATGGCCACATCCAGCATACCACCCTGCCCTTCGGCCAATACTTCAGGTGTGCCCTTGATGGCAGTTTTGTTCTTGTTCTTGTCTACATGGTAGAGCGTTCCGCTGCGATCGGTTACCAGGAAACTGAGATCTGGCAACTGTTCCAGGCCCCAGGCACTGTTCAGTCCTGTTGCAACCGTGTCCAGCATCACCGTAATACCAGTTGATTTGAAAATGGCAGGCCCTTCAACTTTTTTCTTGTCTTTTGTAAAGCTGTATTGCTCAACTGTTTTCAGGCTTTCAACAATCAGGTCAGCAAGGGCCTCAATGTCTTTTGCAGGAATAACCTCATTCCAGGTAGGCATGCCAAAATCGGGATAACCGTTGGTGATGCTCTTGATCAGGTCTTCTTTTTTGTTGCCATGCTTCCATTTCCTGTCAACAAAGGCCTCTACTTTTTCGCCATGACAAGAAGCGCATTTTTCTGTATAGATCTTTTCAGGATCAGCCAATACTGGTTGTACTTTCTCAATTTTTTTGAACTGCAGGAAGGCCAATGACAGCACCATGGCAACCAGCAGCAACGATAATTTTTTCAGTCTGTTCATGTGTTGGGGTATATGAATGGCAATTTAACTATTTTTTACTGAGAAGTTTCGACATGTTATGGATTTGATTTTACATGCTCCAATGAGCAATTGTAGAAAGATGAGGGCAAAAAAAGGCCCCGCTCCAGAAGAAGCAGGGCGTTATTGCTTATGAGAAAAAACTAAGCTTGTTAGTCAATTTTATCCAATGGCGCTATGTTTTTTTCAGAACCTGAGTAGCCCTTGTTTTGATTCAAAACAGCCAAGCTGTTTGCTAAAATTGCAGGCCTGGGTACTGGCCACAAAACGTGGTAAGGACTCATGGTATAGGCATCACCACGCACATTTTTGATGTTCTTTCCATAGAAATCATTCTTTTCCATCACGCGGTCAAAATAAAAGTTGGCCTGAGAGAAATTAGGGAGACTGTAGGTCTTTCCTTTGTATGATTTACCTGTCTTGGCAAAAATAAAGGCCATCCTGGTCAACTCAGTCTTGCGAGGCTCCTCATAATACAACTCACGGGCACGCTCATCCAAAATGGTACCAATGTCTACCCGGGCAGCCGTGTATGGAGAACAGTTGGCCCTGGTTCTTACTGCGTTAACATCAGCAGCAGCATTGGCTGCATCCCCTTTCCACCAGTAGGCTTCAGCCCTTAGCAGATAAGTTTCTGCCAAGCGATAAATATACCAGTCAGAGTTACCTCCCTGGAAAGGATACCTGATCTCGTCTTCAACATAGAGCTTATAATGAGGCCAGGAGAACCAGGTCCTGATGGTATCGCCACCACTCACCAAAAGGGTACCGCCTGGACCGAACAAACGCAATCTTTGGCCATAAAAAGGTGACTTGCCCTTCAATGTTCCTTCGTTGTTGTAGGTCAGGTTTTCCATGTCCATCCAGTTACCTGAAACCGTATCATGGCGCCAATCCTTTGTGTCATCCCAAATATACCTTGTGGAATAAGGAGTAGCCCTGCAACGGCCAATGCCACGACCATAATTCGTCATGTGGTCAAATTCAGCCTTAACTGCCAGCATACCCGATTTACCATCAGGTGTAATGATTGCTGCAGAGGAGAAGAAGGGAAGCGCCTGACGCATGGAAGATGTACCAGTAGTTGTAGCAGAGGGATCACCGTAACGATCTATGACTGAAAACAATACCTCTGTATTGGAGGAAAGGTACTTGTTGGACCTGCGGTGCAAATCCCAGATGACATTCTTTTTCGTAACCCCAGCATCAACACCAAACCTGCTGGTCATCAACTTGTATGCACCATTGTTGATTACCTGGCTTGTGGAAGCAATGGCACCATCAAAATCACCCAATGACAACTGAACTTTGGCCAAAAGATGGTATACGGCAGCCCTGTTGATATCCCCTTTGTTGCCTACCCAAGGCACATGCTGTGCTGCAAATTCGAGATCTGCTTTCAAACGCTGCAGAATTACATCACGCTTAACAGACTTGAAGTCGAGTTTGGCTTCCGTCAGCTCCTTGAATGTAGCTGGGACATCACCAAACTGGTTGACCAGCCTGTAATAAGCATAAGACCTGTAAAAATTAGCCTTGCCAATGATAACATTTTTGGCTGCATCTGGAATCGTCTTTATATCAGTGATCCGGGTTGTGATGGTATTGGCCAGGCGGACTACAACATACCAGCGCTCCCAATACCAGCCAATCCTGTTAAAGTCGGCACTGTTGAGGTTGGCATCTGGCGTAATCAGCACATTTAGGTTTACTGCGGGACCAAACTTATCTGTAGTTCCCTCTACAGCTACCTCAGAAAAAAGATTCTCAGTGATGATGGGATGACCATCTCCATAAAATTCATCCCTGACCTGGCGGGCAATGGCAGCAAGGCCTGCATTGAACCCCTTCTCGTCAACAAGGGTATTTTCAGGGGAGAAAAAAGAAAGTGGTTTAGGCGCCAGCCAATCCTTGTTACAGGACTGGGTCATGAGCAATACCACGACCAGCGAGGCCAAGTATTTTGTTATGCGATTGAATTTGTACTTCATATCTAAAGATTTGAATGTTTCTGCTTTTTGTTTAGAGTGTCATGTTGATGCCAAAAGTTCCATAAGAGGGGGTAAATCCTTTGTTTTCAGGATCGAAATACTCCCATGGCGTAATGGTCAGGGCATTTTGTATATTGAAATACACTTTCAAACTCTGAAACTTTAGCTTGTCGGTGATGCGTTTTGGCGTGGTATAGGCAAAACTCACGTTGTTCACCCTGATGAAAGATGATTTTCTCCATACATTCAGACCGATACCTGAGCCCAATGAAGACATCATCCTGGCATAGTCATTGATCTGGTTGGTGGGCGTCCAATAAGGCCTTTTATAAAACTGAGAACGGTCATAGAAACGATCCACATTGGCTGCTTCATTGAACTGGGACATTTGTCCGAACCTTCCATACAACTGGAATGAAACATCAAAGTTTTTGTAAATCGTAAACTCGTTTCTCAAATTCAGGTTGAACTTAGGCGCTGTCTGTCCGAGGAAAACACGGTCGTCCACGGTAAACTTACCATCCTTGTTAACATCATCCAATTTGAAATCGCCGGGAGCAAATCCAAAAGACCTGGCAGCCGCAGCCTCTTCCACTTTCCAGACACCGAGAATACGAAAATCCCAGATCGTATTGATGTTCCTGCCGATGAACCATCCATTGGCCCTGTCATCCTGCTCAGTCAACACTGTATTGCCACTGGCATCGGTAACTGGTACTTTCCCATATAAACTGATGATCTTGTTCTTGTTGCTCCAAACAGCAAGGCTGGATCTCCAAACAAAATTATTGAGTTTCAGGTTCTCTGTATTTAAACTGAACTCAAAGCCTGAGTTATCGACCTTACCCAAATTGGTAACCACACTGGCAAAACCGGTGATGTTGGGCAAGGCGCGGTTAACCAACAAATCGCTCGTATTGCGGATATAGTAATCTGCAGCTCCTGAAATTTTTCCCCCTTTCAGGCTGAAATCAAAACCAAAGTTGACTGAACCTTGTCTTTCCCAACGGAGGTTGGGGTTGGCCATGTTGACTGTTGCAACGGCTCCGACAGGAACATTGACACCACCTGGTGATGTGTAGAGGTAGTTAGCAGAAGATAGTTGCGCGAGGGCTGCATACCTTCCGATTTCGCGGTTACCATTTTCACCATATGAAACACGTGCTTTGAGGTAATCCAGCACATTCAATGTGTTTTTCATGAACTTCTCATCTGTTACAACCCAACCCAATGCAGCAGAGGGGAACAGTGCCCTGGGATTACCCTGACCGAAGGCAGAATATCCATCACGGCGAGCGGTGAGGGTCAGCAGGTATTTGTCATCATAACCATAATTCACCCTGCCCATCAACGCATCACCAGTCTGGTACTGGTCATTGGCACTGAAGTTTTTGATGGAAGCTGCCTGAATACCACTCCAGCCGAGGTTATCATTGGGAGAATAGTTTTCAGCATTCATTGTATTGGAGAAGAAGAAAAACTCTTCTGCATTCACCAGCGCTGTTGCATCAACGGAATGCTTACCAAATTTCTTGTTCCACATCAGGAGGTTGTCGATCTGCCACTGATAAGTCCTGTCTTCTCTTCTCGTGGTAATCCCTCCACGACTTTCAAGGAGCGGACGCTGAGAAGAAATATGCTCATAATTCTGAACCCACTCAAAGCGGGGCGTGAAGTTGACCTGATAGGAGAAGCCTGCAGGCAGTTTACCTTTTGCATATATTGAGCCGAAAAGGTTGTTGAATTTCAGCTTCCTTTTTACATAATAAGGCGTCATGAGGGGATTGGTATTGTTACCCACGTCATCATTGGCACTGGCGCGCAAACGGCCATCCGCCTGAAACAAACTTCCAAAAGGAGAAGTTCCAAGCATGTCACCAATACTAACAGGAGTTTGCCCTTCGTCCCTGCTGGCGAATTGCATATTCAATCCAATAGAAAGGAATTTGGCCACTTCTGTTTCCAAATTCAACCTGGTTCTCAAGGTCTTGAACTTTTCACCCTGTGCCATACCTGTATTTTCATAGTATCCGTAGGATGAATAATAATTTGTTGCACCAGCCCTACCGGATACACTCACCGTATGGTCTTGCTGACGACCGTCCTTGTTGAGGATCAGGGATTCCCAATCAATGGGTGTATTGTTTTTATAGCTCTCCTGAGAGATGGCAGATGTTCCTTGATTTCCACCCACACGGTTCAACCAAACGGCCACAGGATCAGATGTTGCAGGATTACCACCCAAGGCAAGCCAATCATTGACAGAGAAGCCTGCAGGCAACTTGCGGGGATCGGTAGCCCAATATTTGATTCCAGGCTTGGATGTTGAATCAAATCCACGCTGGCTCCAAATTACATCAGAACGCCAATCGAAAAATTCTTCTGGTTTCAACAAACCAGGCCACCTGGCGATTCTGTTGAAAGCATAGTTGGAATTGACCGTGATGACAGGTTTGCCTGCTTTACCACGCTTGGTGGTAACCAGGATTACGCCATTGCCGGAGCGGGCACCGAATACGGCGGCAGAGCTCGCATCCTTCAATACGTCAACGGTTTGAATATCGTTAGGGTTGATATCAGAAAGGTCGCCAGGATAGATTACACCGTCGACCACAATCAATGGAGAGGTGGAAGCGGTAAGTGATGCACGTCCCCTTACTTGAAGGCTACCGCCACCTTTTGCTGAAGCATTAAAACCTACATCCAAACCTGGTGCGTTACCCCTGAGCATGTCTTGCACAGAACGGGGGTTCTCATTTTCCAGCTGCGTTGCCTTCACTTGGGCAACAGCACCTGTAAGGTCTTTTTTCTTGGCTGTACCATAACCGATCACCACAACATCTGTCAGTTGGTTGACCTGCTCACGCATGGTTATTGCTTTGGCATTTTTTGCTGCAACCTCTTCAGTGATATAACCACTGAAACTGATTTGAAGCACAGCATTGTCTGCAACACCTTTCAAGGTAAAGCGACCGTTCTGGTCCGTTACGATGGCATTTTTAGCGCCTTTGACACTCACTGTTGCACCTGCAAGAGCATTGCCCTTTGCATCAGTTACTGTTCCCGTAATGTCAATGGGGGGCTTGCTGAATTTCTCTGGCAAATTGGGGCCAGAGAGCGAATTTGTCTTTGCTTGAACCTGGACTGTCATCAGTAATAGCAAACTGAGGGCAGACATGCACAAGATCCTGCACGTGCTGTTTTTTCTCATAAGAAAGCATCGTTTTGGGTTATAAAAAAAATATGGCAGATTGAATTTACTGAATTTTATCATTCAAAAAATGAAAATTGCCGGGGTTTTTTCCGAAAACGTTTTCATTTTTCGATAAAACCACAAAAGTATTTTCTGACAACAGCATCGAATAAAGGTTGAGAAATTCATTTTTCATGCTATTCCGCCTCAATGGACCTATCTTTAGGCTGACTGCAGCAATGTTTTTTGCATCCATATACAAAAGCACAAATTAGCATTATGTCTCTGATCAAAACATCCCTCCTCAATGCATTGCTGATCATCAGCACTTTTTCAATGGCCCAGTCCATCCCTACGCCAAAAGAACATTTTGGCTTCAACATTGGAGACAACTACCAGCTGGCCAACTATACCAAGACCGAGGCCTATTTTAAAAAACTGGATCAGGCATCCGATAGGGCAAAACTCACCAGCATCGGAAAAACGGAGGAAGGAAGGGATCAGTTCATGATGATCATCACCTCGCCTGAAAACCATCAAAACATTGAAAAATACAAAGCCATCGCCCAACGCATGGCCCGTGCAGAGAACCTTTCCGAGACAGAAGCAAAAGCCTTGGCAGCGCAAGGCAAGGCTATTGTCTGGATTGATGGCGGACTTCACGCAACGGAAGTGGTGGGTGCACACCAGCTGATCGAACTGGCCTACCAGCTCAACAGCAGGAATGATGCTGAAACAAAAGCCATCCTTGACAATGTGATCATCCTGATGGTGCATGCCAACCCAGACGGTCAGGAGCTGGTCTCAGACTGGTACATGCGCAACACGGATTCCCTGAAGCGCACAACAGCTTTATTGCCAAGGCTTTATGAAAAATACGCCGGGCACGACAACAACAGGGATTTCTACATGCTCAACCTCAAAGAAACCCAGAACATGGGCCGCCAGCTGTTCATTGAATGGCTGCCCCAGATCATGTACAACCACCACCAGACAGGTCCAGCCGGGGCGGTTGTTGCAGGACCTCCTTTCCGCGACCCATTCAACTATGTTTTTGATCCACTGGTGATGACCAGCCTGGATGCCGTTGGTGCTGCCATGATCAACCGGCTGAATGCAGAGGACAAGCCTGGTTTTACCCAAAGGGCAGGCTCTCCCTATTCAACTTGGTACAATGGCGGATTGCGCACCACCACCTATTTTCATAACATGATTGGACTGCTGACAGAAATCATCGGCAGCCCAACGCCCTCCAGCATTCCATTGGTTCCTGCCCGACTGATTCCTAGCAGTGCCAACCCCAACCCCATCACACCCCGACCCTGGTATTTCCGTAACTCCATCGACTACTCGGTTTCCATGAACTATGCCGTGCTCATGTATGCCACCCGCCACAGGGATGAGTTGCTCTACAACATTTACAGGATGGGCAAGAATTCCATTGAGAAGGGTAGAAAAGATACCTGGACACAGTACCCCAAAAGAAGCGATGAAATCACAGAGCGTTTCAAAAAAGAACAGGCAGGCAGAACCGAGACTTCAGGGGCAGAAGGCATGGGCAGAAATGGCGGCAACATCCCCATGAAATTGTATGACAGTGTTTTCAAGAACCCTTCACTCCGTGATGCAAGGGCCTATGTCCTCCCTTACAACCAGTCAGATTTCGCTACCGCCACAAGGTTCGCGAACGCGCTGATCCGCACCGGCATTGTGGTGCACAGGGCCACGGCAGACTTCAGCTCCAATGGGAAAAACTATCCCGCCGGTTCACTCATCGTGCAATGCGACCAGGCTTTTCGCCCACACATCATCGACATGTTTGAACCACAAGACCATCCCAACGATTTCCAATATCCCGGTGGCCCACCCATCGCCCCTTATGATGCGGCCGGATGGACCCTTGCTTATCAGATGGGCGTTGAATTTGACAGGGTGATGGAGAAACTGGAAGGACCTTTTGCAAGAATTGCGGATGGAGAAGTACAACCACTCAAAGGAAAGTATGTTGTGAATGCCGGTAAAACAGGTTTCATCCTGAGCGCTGCCAACAACCACTCTTTTATTGCAGTGAATGAACTGCTCAAGCAAGGGGCAGAAGTTTATCGGATCAATGGATCTCGTACAGATGCTCCTGCCGGATCTTTCTTCATTCCCAACAAGGGCAAATCAGGAGAATGGTTGCTCAAGAATGCATCCTCATTGGGTGCAGACCTTTTGGCAACAGACATGAAAATAGGAGCAGACATGAGCAAGGTGAATCCTTCCCGCATTGCCCTCTGGGATACCTATGGTGGATCAATGGCTTCTGGCTGGATGCGCTGGATCATGGAACAGTATCATTTCAATGTTGAATTGCTCTATGCACAAGAGATTGACAAGGGCAACCTCAACAACAAATACGATGTCATCCTTTTTGTAGGAGGCGCTATGCCTTCGCTGCAAGGAAGCGGCAGAAGCTTTGGCGGACCCAAGCCAGAGGATACACCTGAAGCCTTCAGGAAAACGATTGGAAACATTTCTGTAGACAAATCCATTCCTGAACTGAAAAAATTCATGGAAGCAGGTGGCCGCATCCTGACCATCGGCAGCAGCACCTCACTGGCCTATCACCTGAAACTGCCTGTCAGCAATGCATTGGTTGAGATGAACAATGGAAAAGAAAGGGAACTGCCCAACGAAAAATTTTACATCCCCGGCAGTTTGATGCAAATCACGATAGACAATGATGCCAAGGCCGCATGGGGCATGAAGAAAACTGCAGATGTTTATTTTGATGACAGTCCTGTTTTCAATATTGGCCCTGATGCACAAACAGCCGGGACAATCAAACCACTTGCCTGGTTTGCTTCTGAGAAAACATTGAGGAGCGGATGGGCCTGGGGGCAAGCTTACCTCAAAAACGGAGTGGCTGCATTTGCTGCGTCTGTAGGAAAAGGAACCCTGTATGCCTTTGGTCCGGAAATCAGCTTCCGCGCACAGACCCATGGCAGCTTCAAATTCATTTTCAACCAGCTCTACCAATAGGCTTGATGAACAAGATCCTTTGCATCGGTGAGGCCCTGATTGACATGATTTGCACTGACAAGAGAATGGTCCTTGCGGATGGCGAACATTTCCTCAAAAAAGCAGGAGGTGCGCCGATGAATGTTGCCGCAGCCATTGGCGCATTGGGCGGTAAGGTTGCCGTTGCAGCAAAAGTGGGCGATGATCCTTTTGGCCAACACCTGGTTGAAGTGTTGAATGCCTTCCATGTAGACACAGGGCATATCATCAAAGACCCTCAATATTTCACCACTTTCGCTTTTGTCTCCCTGATGGAAAATGGAGAAAGAGATTTTCATTTCAACCGCGGGGCCGATGGCCAACTAAGTGCTGAAGAAATAGATTCAATCCATGTGCAATCCTTTGGTATCGCTCATTTTGGTTCTGCAACCGGTTTCCTTCCTGGACCATTGCAGACCGCCTACAGCCAACTGTTCTACAAAGCTCTTGGCGAAAATCTTTTTGTGAGCTTCGACCCCAACTACAGGGAATTGCTTTTTGGCAACAACCAAGAGGAATTCATCAGGCGGTCCTGGGCGTTCATGGAAAAAGCTGATTTTTTCAAGGTAAGCGATGAAGAGGCTTTTTTGCTGACAGGAAAATCATCCATTGAAGAGGCGGCAGCTGTTTTCATTGTACGTACCCATGCAGTGTTTGCGATCACCTGCGGAAAAGAAGGCACGCTATTGGGTCATGAAAAAACAACGGTACAGGTGCCCAGCATTCCTGTTCAGGTCCAGGATACCACGGGTGCAGGTGATGCATTTGTTGGTGCCCTGCTTTTTCAGCTCAGCAAATTTTCAAAAAATGAAATCAACTCTTTTGGTGCAAATGAATGGATTGGAATTTTTTCAAACGCCAACAAGGCTGGCGCTAGAACCTGCGAGTACATGGGCGCGATGGAAGCCTTCAAACACCTGAACGATACAATCTTCAGCGCCTAAGCATCAACAAAATTATTGTTGCTCTTCAAGCGGCTTCCTGTGCCAGTAAGATGCAAGGATTGAACCGGTTGTGTTCATCACCGGACCAAATACCGCGGAGGCCAGTCCGATGGTGGATGCCTTTCCCATCGCATTGGACAAACCGGAGGCTAGGCCTGCATTTTGCAAACCCACTTCAATGGCGATGGTCCTGCAATCCCTTTCTTTCAATCCAAACAATTTACCAGACCAATAGCCCAATAAATATCCGGCAGTATTGTGCAGGAAGGCCGCAAAAATCAACAACAGGCCGATCTTCATGAGGTTGTCCCTTCCTGCAGCAGTAATCACCACAATGATCAGGGCAATGCCTGTCATCGACACTATGGGCATGGCCTTGTCCAACCAGCTCAGTTTGCCTTTCAGCAGGGCATTGAAAACCAAGCCAGCTGCAATGGGCACGATCACAATCTTGATGATGTCAATCACCATGGCCATCACATCCACTTCAATGAACTGGCCAGCCAAAACCTTCATCCACAAAGGTGTGATGATGGGCGCCAGCAAAGTACCGACAGCAGTGAGTGTTACAGATAAGGCTACATTGGCTTTGGCCAAATAGGAAATCACATTGGAGGCAACGCCACAGGGAACACTTCCCACCAACACAATGCCTGCTGCCACTTCGGGCTCAAATCCAAA
>JACCDP010416745.1_pt1 | contig 24601 bp, 36 predicted proteins | sample 7445841 | NCBI WGS metagenome assembly JACCDP01 (sample SAMN15323441, study PRJNA562643) | freshwater metagenome | isolation source: river surface water | place: USA:Blue River Watershed | collected 2017-08-17
AGTACACAGGAACCTACGGTACTAACGGGTTCTACTTGAACTTCAAGGATGCGACCTCGACCACCACGCTGGGCTATGACTACTCTGGCAACGCTAATAACTGGACTACTAACAACTTTAGCGTGACCGCTGGATCAGGCAACGACAGCCTGACGGATGTGCCTACCCCGTGGGTTGCGTATAACACCACAGGCGATGTTGGCGGGGTTGTAAGGGGGAATTACTGTACGCTGAATCCTTTAAACAAAAACACTAGCGGAACGCTGTCCAACGGAAACCTAGAGTGGCAAGCATCAACAACTGCGGTTCAAGTAGTTACTGGAACGTCAACAATTATTCCAAGCGGTAAAACATATTTTGAAGTAAATGTTGTAACTGCCGCAGGTGCTTCAAACTACTACCAATTAGGCATTGTTCCATTTGGAAAGAGTCTAACAACAGACATTGGAGTTTCATCTGGAAACGGCTATGCAATTGAACAAAACGGAAATTCAGATATTCGATTGCGGTTAAATGGCACTTCTGTAACTGTAAGTACGGTTGTCCAAACTGGCGATGTATTGCAAGTAGCAGTAGATTATGCGACTGGAAAACTATGGTTTGGCAGAAACAATACTTGGTATAACTCATCAGGTGGTACAACAGGAAACCCAACGGCAGGCACAAACGAAACTGCAACTATCTCAACGACTACTGATTGGTTCCCTGCTGTTGCCAAATACAACACGGGTGGTTCCTATGCAATCAACTTCGGTCAACGCCCATTTGCGTATACACCCCCCGCTGGATTCCTTTCACTATGTACCACTAACCTACCAGCAACGACTATTGGCTTTGGGCTGACGAATCAGGGTGATGATTACTTTAATGCTGTGTTGTATACGGGAACGGGGTCAAATCGGTCTGTGACTGGAGTAGGATTTCAGCCAGATTGGGTATGGGTCAAGGATAGAACAGTTGCAAACAGTCCACAGTTAGCCGATGTTGTTCGTGGGTTTGCTTCTAACAAAGGTTTACAAACATCAAACACAACTGCTGAGGGTGTTAATAGTGCGTTGTATGGATACATAAGTGCGGTGTCGTCAGATGGTTTTAGTGTCGCCGCAGGAACAGACCCATCAAATGGTTCAGCCGCAGTAAATGCTAGTGGTGATAATTATGTCGCATGGAACTGGAAAGCCGGTGGCACAGGCGTATCCAACACCGCTGGAACCATAACCTCGACAGTCTCAGCAAACACAACTGCTGGCTTCTCTATTGTGACGTATACGGGTGTTGGAAATGCCGGAGATACGGTTGGTCATGGGTTGGGTGTTGCACCTAGTATGATAATTATCAAATGGCGAACTGGTGGCACAACACAAGATTGGATTGTTTACCATGCAAGTATTGGGGCAACAAAATTTTTAGAATTAAATACAACCGATGCAGAAGCGACAAGCAGCACACGATTTAATGACACTGCCCCGTCTTCTACAGTATTCACACTTGGTACTAATTCAACTGTAAACGCTTCTACATATACCTATGTAGCCTACTGCTTTGCCGCAGTACCCGGGTACTCTGCCTTTGGTTCGTATACTGGCAACGGAAGTACAGATGGCCCGTTTGTTTACACGGGGTTTAGGCCAAGGTATTTGCTTGTTAAAAATGCAAGTGATGGAACTGCCAATGCTGCTTGGATTGTTATTGATTCTGCCCGTAGTGATTACAATCAAGCAATTCTTTATTTAGTACCAAATACATCCGGAGCAGAAGCGTCAAGTACAGGTGTTGCAACTGATTTTCTTTCTAATGGATTTAAAATTCGCAATACTTCCACGGCGATGAATGCAAACACCAATACAATAATTTACGCAGCCTTTGCCGAGTCACCCTTTCAGTTCAGTAACGCACGATAATTTTTTAAGGAGAACATTATGTTCGCAGTAGTTCAAAACGGTAACATCGTTCAACTCATCCAGCCCGATACGGCCTTTGTGATTGGCGAGAAGCAATACTCAGCCAGATTTATCCGCAACGCTACCGAGGCAGAGCGCAAGTCCGTGGGTGTCTACGAGGTCATCCAAGGCACTCAACAAGACCAGCGGTTCTACTGGGTAACTGGCCCGTCCTACCGTGTCAACGAGACCAACCAGACGGTTGAGGCTACCTACACCGCTGCTCCCAAGGCGCTTGAGGACAAGTTGGAGACCAAGGAAGACGGCACCCCACTGTACGTGCAAACCTACAACGCCCAGACCCAACAGATGGTGGACACCACAGAACAGGTTGTTACCAAGGGTCTCAAGTCACAGTGGATCGCACAGACCAAGCAAGCGGCAGGTTCGTTACTTTCCCAAACTGATTGGATGGTGATCCGTAAGGCAGAACGCTCTGTAGCAATTCCAACAACCGTAAAAACTTACCGTGCCGCAGTAGTGGCTGAATGTGACCGTTTAGAAGCCGCGATTGCAGGTGCTGCTTCCGTTGAAGATTTAATTACAATTGTGAGTACACAAAACTGGCCTAGCGAGAAATAAAATGGGCATCAATGCGTTTACCAAACTAGGCAATACGGTAGTCTTTACCGCTGCCACAACTGCGCCTGCTGCCGTACAAGCCGCCTCTACTACGCTTGGCGGCAACCAGTACCGGATCATCAACGCCGGTACTGTGACGGTATTCTTGGGCTATGGCTCAACAGCCTCAGATGCAAATAATGCTGCTGCTGTTGTGTCTTCTAGCGGTGAGGCGTTACCGTTATTGCCGGGGACAGATGAAATTCTAAGTTTTGTGCCTAACGCCTATTTTACTGGCGTTACGTCAGCAAACACAGCAGCCGTTTATATCACTCCGGGTGATGGGCTTTGAGAGGATAGATCATGCTAAAGGTAGTATCGTCAATTGGAAGCGGTGGTGGTGGCAGTGTCGGTGCGGTAACGTACAAAGGTACGTGGGACGCAAGCGCAAACTCGCCTGCTTTGTCTTCCGGTGTTGGAACGCAAGGCGATTACTACGTAGTCAATGTTGCTGGATCGACAAACCTTGATGGCATAACCGATTGGCAAATTGGCGATTGGGCTATTTTTAATGGCTCTGTCTGGCAAAAGGTAGACAACACTGACGCAGTTTCTAGCGTCAACGGGCAGGTCGGCACAGTGGTGCTTACCGCTGCAAACGTAAACGCCGTAGCAGATACGGCAACAATTACCGCTGGCACTGGGTTAACTGGTGGCGGAACACTAGCATCAAATACCACGATTACGCTTGCTAACACGGCTGTAACGGCTGGCACTTATGGCGGCAATACCAACGTAGCCGTAATCACTGTAGACGCTCAAGGACGGCTTACAAACGCTTCTAACGTAGCCATTGCTTTCCCATCTTCTTTAAGTAACATTTCCGTTGATTCTATTGATTTCAATACAGCGGCAAACATTACCGTTACGGAATCATTGCTTACATGGGATTCTGGCAAGGGAACACTGGTTTTTGGCGTAGATGGTGGATTGCCATTAAGTATCGGCACAGAAAACTTAGTACGTGTTTATAACAATACTGGTAGCGCAATCACAAAGGGGCAGGTAGTTTCTATTACTGGCGGTCAAGGACAAACTCCTACAGTTGGGCTGTCTGACGCAAGTTCTGAAGCCTTGTCCCGCGATACTCTCGGTATAGCGCAAGAAAACATTCCTGATGCTGACACTGGTTTCGTCTGTACATTCGGAATCGTCACAAGCATTAACACATACGGCACAACTGCCGGTGATCCAATTTACTTGTCTAATGTTGCCGGACAATTTACTTCAACTCAACCGCAAGCACCAGATAATATTGTGTCACTTGGCTGGATTGTGCGCGTTTCAAATACCCCATCTAGCACCGATGGACAGATATTTGTAACCATCAATAACGGTTGGGAGTTAGACGAATTACATAACGTCCGGATTACTAGCGCTTCTAACAATCAAGTATTGGTCTACAGTACGCCTAGTAATCTTTGGGTCAACACCTCAAATGTCAATTTAAGCAATATCACTGGCGCTAACGTGACAGTGACCGCTAACTTATATGCCAATTTAGCAACAAGCAATAGTGCTGCTATGCCTGATCCTAGCCTGCCACTAAACCCGGAAGGTTATTTGACAGTTATTATCAATGGCGCTGCCAAAAAAATACCTTATTACGGAGTTTAGAGTGGAATCACAGACGATTATAAACATCGCCATAGCGCTCATCGGTGGGTTTGGTGGTTGGATTTTAAATAGCCTATCGCGGTCAATCATTAAGATTGAAGACCGGATTGCCGATATGCCGCTTCAGTACGTCACCAAAGATGACTACAAAACCGACATTGCTGAGATCAAAGGGATGTTGGGACGCATTTTTGATAAGTTGGATTCCAAGGTAGACAAGTGAACTTTGAGAGTCTAGCCACTGTTCGCTTTGGCGATCCTGATGGACTCAAGGAATTTTTGTTTGAAAACGGTATTCAGCACCAAGCCTTTGCTGAACGGTTGATTGATTTGGGCTTTACGGTACCTCGGTACCCGCTGATAGACGCTGATGTAGAGGATTTGGACGATTGGCTGGCTATCCACCAGATTGAGCATCAGGCTTTTGCCACGATCCTTGATCTGGACAACCCATTCAACCTTTTAGACACAGATTGGAACCAAGAGGACGATTTTTACGATTGGATTAACAGCCATCTGCTCATACATGAGCAAATAGCCCGTTCTTTAGGGGTCACTTAGAGGCTAAAAATGACCAAAATTTATGGTTTTGGGTTTGGACTGACCAATTTTCAAACCTTTCCCCGCCTCCCAAGAAAAATGGGTTTTTGTGCAACGCAACATTACAATAAGTTATTGATATGCAACGGTCAATTGAGCGAAAATATGGTATCAAGTCGGGGTCTAGGCGGTATATCCGTTAGGAGCAGCAATGAAACCAGTAGATAGCAAGCAGAAAGTGGTAAGCCTTACGGAATTGATTGTCGCTTCCAATCAGGCCCAAGAGACAGGCTTTCCTCCGCAGCAGGCTGTGCTAATGGCTGTGGCAGAGATGTCTATGCCCGTCAATGAACATATGCGTTTTGGCAATACTTTGTTCATTATCAACAAAGGACAGGGGCGCAATGGCTATATGAGCGCCATGAATATTGATACGCCTAGAAACTTTATAGAAAACGTCAAGAAGTTTATAGATAGTGCGTACTTACTTGGCTTTGACAACCTAGTAACTATTTTTAAGCAGCCGGAGTTAATTCAAGTATTTCGGATCATTGCTAAAAACCCTCCCAGACCTGAGATGGGTTATGAGTTAAAAGAAAACAGGAACGGGGAATACGTTGCTAACTTTAAATTAGGCCCATCACGCGAAGGGGATGTGCAATGAGTGGCGTTCCTATTATTGGCGATGTTGTTGACTTTGTTGGTGACACAATTGAGGCTGTTGGGGACTTTGTATCCGATACCGTTGACGCAGTAGTTGGCGCTGTTGAGGATATTGGCAGGGCAATTGGAGACGCTGTTGAGGCTGTAGGGGATGCTCTAAGTGAAATTGGAGACTTTGCCCAAGTTCTTGTTGAGCGTTACGCCATACAGGTAGCGTTGGTCGCTATGGGTGTACCGCCTCAGTTTGCAGCCCCTATGTCAGCCGGGATGCACACGCTGGCTAAAGGTGGATCGCCTGAAGACGCTGTTAAATCAGCCGCTACCGTTGCCGTTATCCAGCAAGTAGGGCAAGCCGTACAGGGCGGCATGGAGGCCGCCAACGCAGATGCTATAGCCCAAGGCGGGGAAGCAGCCTATACCGCTGCTGAGATTGCTGCCGCCACTTCTGCCGCACAATCTGCCGTTGCCGCTGCCGCATCAGGCGGTGACATCAAGCAAATCTTGACTAGCGCAGCCATTGGAGGGGTTACTGGCGCAGCCGCTACCGAAGTTTACAAGGCTACAGGCAGTGTTGCAGCCGCTAACTTTGCCCGTGTCACGATGCAAAGCACCCTACAGGGCGTAGAACTCAAAGAAGCAATCCTGATGGGCGCTTCTTCTAGCATGGTTTCCTACCTGCAAACCATGAATAAGTACGCCAACGAGTCTTCCGATGTTAGCCGCAGCCGTGCAGCGTCCGTTCAAGCGTACAAAAACCGTGTAGATAACTATAACCAAAAACTTGATCTTTATAATCAGGCAAAAGATGCTGGTGACACAGCCACGGCTAATAACTACGCCAAAGAATTAAACGCAGAGTTAAAGATTATCAATAATCTGGCTGACCAGATTGGGTCATATAACACCCAGTTAAAAGAACTGTCCGATAAATACAAGACAGAAGAGGCCAAGGCAACAGAAGAGGCCAAGAAAACTGGTTTTGACTTTAAGCCCAAGACCGATGAGATGTTAGCCGCAGAGCAAGAACAGCGCGATCAGTTGGCTGATACCCTGATTAAGATGGTTGAAGAGACTGAAGGCCGTAGGTACGAGGGCATTGAACTTGCCGGTGGCCTTCCTACCGCAATTGAAGAGTCGATCAAAACGGTTCCGCTAATTGGGGAGCAAGTGACCGGAGAGACAGAAGATAACGAATCAATCCGCAGAACTGTTGAGGGGACAGATAACTCTGGCACCCCATACCAGTACACCATTGTCATTGACAAAGAAACCGGGGATGTTGGCTACGAAGTTACCACTGGAGATGCAAGCGGTGACGTTACTAGCCCTATGGGTGGAACCACTACTTTTTACCAAAACAGGCCAGTATTTAACGCTGGCGGTCGGGCAGAAGATATTGGTGGGGTAGAGGAACTCGTGGGTCAAAGACCTACGTTGACCGAGGCAGAACTAGCCGCGATCAATGCCCAAGCCCGTGAAACCCGTGGCACATCTATCCGTGGCGCGGTAGAACAAGACCTGTTTGACAAAGAACTTGAGCAGTTTGAGAAAGAACTGCAAAGCGCGGAAGACGCTGCCGAAAAAGACGCTGCAAGACTTGAGTTTGCACAGAGACAACGTGAAAGATTGGCTCAAGCAAACCGTTTACCCGGAACTTTACAAGCCCAAATTGACCAAGAATTAGAGTCTATTTTGGACGAGTACGAGCGCTCCAAAGGAATTGCAACCGAGGCCGCTTCCAGAAGAGAACAGGTTGTTGCATCGCAACAGGAACGAGCAGGCACAGCATCAGATGAAGAGATCATGCGTTTAATTGGTCTAACGCCTGATGAGGGTGAGCGTTATGGACTTGGTGGTGGCACTGGAGCAGGCTTTAGGCCAACAGAAGTCAAGCCAATTTCTGAACAGCCGCCTGAAATACCTGAAGATGAGGTTCCGGTTGGTGAAGGCGAGGGTGAGGGTGCAAAACCAATGACACGCTTTGATGCTCAGGGTAGGCCAATCACAACTACGGTTGTAGCGGCTGGTGATCGTACCCGTGAAGCAGGCACTCCGGGCATATCGTCACGGGTGACAGGCGAGGCTTTGGTAGGTATTCTTGGTGAAAAGGAGCCGCTATTTGGTGGCGATGAAGACGAGCAACGTGCGGTATGGAACCGCCGTTCACTACGCTTGAGAAAGGCGCTAGGACTATGAAGGCTATTACTGGAATGAACGGCATGGGCAGCGCCCGTGAATTGGCAGAAATGCTGCGTCAGATGGGCCGTGGACGGGACACTATCCTTGCCCACATTACCCCTGAAGAAGCACAGATGCTTATAGATGCTGGTGGCTCTGGCGATATAAACCCGAATACTGGTTTGCCTGAGTTTCAAGAAGAAGACTTCTTTGGCCCAGAATTTGATCCTTACGCAGGGCAGGCAGTTACTAGCGCAACGGGTGATCCAAATGTAAATTTTGATCAATTTGCCGGTTTCCCTAGCGAACCTATGGCTGGCCCACAGCCACAAACCAGAGGCGATTTAGGCGCTATGGTTGAGCAACAACAGGCAGCAGACTTCTATGGCGCTCCGCAAATGACCTATGGAGAGATGGCAAGCCCTGAAGCACAAAGAGAAATCAATGCTTATTTCGGCGCTCAAGAACCGCAAGGGCCGGGATTTGCACAAAGACTTGAGCAAAAACTAGGCGGCATTGAAGAGTTGGCTCAAAAATACCCACGTTTAGCAACAGCCGCAGGTTTTGGCGCTCAAGGGTTAGTTGGTATGTTGAACGCTGCCCGTATGCGTAAACAAAGTAGAGAAGAGGCTGCGCGGTTGTCAGCGCTTGGCGCACCGCTACGCGCTCAAGGACAAAATTTATTGCAACAAGCGACTGCTGGCGGTTTAACGCCGCAACAGGCTGCCCAACAAGAGGCTGCTAGGGCTAGATTACGTCAATCTGCTGCTGGCAGGGGCGCTGTAACTGGCACACAGGCTGGAATGATTGAAAATCAACTAGGCAGACAACGCTCTGAAATGGGTCAAATCAATTACAACAATGCCTTGAAGATACTCAATTTGGCTAATGTATACGATGAGGCTGCAATTAAGGCTGCTATGGCTGGTGACCGTGAGGCTGATGATCTCTTGTTTTCAATTGCTGGAAACATAGGCTCTCAGTTAGCAGGCAGCGCTCCAATACAGCGCCCATCAAGGCCGCCACGGCAAGAAACACCTGCACTTACCCGCAGACCTGAATTGCCAAAAGGAGAAGCATAATGGCTTTGGCTGAAACATTAAATGAACCGTTTGACCCATTTAAGTCAATGGGTAAGGTTGCTGGAGGGAAAGACATAAGCACCCGTGGTTCAATTGCTAGAAAAGAACTTGAGCCTGCTGCACGGGCAGAATCCGCTGCTAGAGAGGCTGCTGCATTAGAAGAAACACGGGCTAGGCGCGAAAAGGCGCAGGCAGAAACTCTGGCAGAAGAAGGGTTTGCAACAAAAAAACGTAGCGCTGTAGAAGAGTTTCAAGCAAACATTCCTGAGCGCCCAATGTTTAATCCAACAGAATTTGATCGTGCTGCTGCTGCACAAATGGCTGGATTAACAGCCGTAATAGGAGCAATTGTTGGTGGTGGACGCGCCCGTGCTGCTTTGAGAAGCATGGAAGGGTTTACCCGTGGCGCAAAAGAGGGACGGGCAGATTTATACGATAGGGAAGTTAAACAGTTTGAACAAAACTTATCGGCATGGAAAGATAATTTGGCTTTAGCAAAAGACAAAGTTAACCAAGTTATTGATTTGTTAAGTACAGACCGTGGCGCTGCTTTAGCAAAAGCAAAAGAATTAGACCCGCTTTTGCAAGATGGGGTAGCCAAGGCAAAAAACAGACAAGGTGACTATACAGGTTTGTTGAACTTGTTAAATAGTGCAGCAAAAGGAAGCGATGAGTTAGAAATAGCATTTGCCAAGGCTGTAAACAAAAAACGTGCCGACTTGCCTGCTGATCTTGCTAAAACTTATAACGCTTTAGCGCCTAACTATGAACGATTCAATGCGTTAAATGAGAAAAAACAAAGAAATTTCTTTGGAATTGTTCCTAACGAAACAGCATCTAGAATGTTAATGAGCGCTGTTGAAGTTGATTTGATATCGGGAGCAGCAAAATATATTGCTGACAAATTTAATATTAGTGAAGATTCAATTCTTTGGTGGAAATCTTACGATCAGTTTGTGGCTAAAGTACGTAATGAATTGTTCGGCGCAACATTAACCCGTGCCGAAAAAGAAAACTTTGATCGCACAATTATTAAACCATCGACAAAACCAGAAATTGCACAAAGATTTTTTGAAGAACAAGTTGCTATTGTAAATAATGCAGTGCGCCGAGAAGTTAACAAGGGTGTTGCTCGCGGCGTAGACCCAGAGGTAATTTCTGCCTATCTTGGAATAGACTTGGGTAAAACTAAAGGCGCTGGACAACTTAATGAAACCGACAGGCAAGCGTTAGAGTGGGCTACCTCAAACCCAGATGATCCACGTTCTGCACAAATTTTGCAGCGTTTAGGAAGATAAAATGGCTTTTGATCCAGACCAGTATCTTGCAGGTAGCAGCAAAAAAGAACAGAGTTTTGACCCTGATGCTTATTTAGGCGGTGTCCAAAAACCTAGAAAAGAAGATGCTGCACCGCGTCAGGATTTATCTCCTGTAGATCAGATTGGTGAAATTACTCGCAAAGGTGCGCGTGAAACTGGATTTGTGCCTGTACCGGGAGCAAAGCCTGCTGAACCAGTAGGTCTAGGTCAATCTGTTTTGCAGTCTCTATACGGAATCCCAGTGTTGGCTGGAGGTGCTAGGTTGGCTCAGGCCGCGACTCGCGGACTTCCAAGGGTTGCGCCATATACCCAACGGTTTGCTGAAGCCATGATACCTAGAACTGGCAAAGAATTAGCCCGTGCTACAGGTGCCGTTGCAACAGGTACAGCAGCAGCCTATGGCGCTGGTGAGTTAGTGCCTCCCACTGCAAGCCCAGTGATACGTGAAGCGGTGCAGTTTGGCGCTGGTGCCACTGGTGAATTGCCATTTGCTATTGGATCGCAGGCGGCTAAAGCCTTCCGTCCATTGACTGAACGTGGTGTTACCAAGGCAGCAGAGCGCGTAACGCGTCAATTTAAACCAGAAGAGATTGAAACTTTGCCTGCTTTTGAAGCAAGCAGAGGCGAATTAGTTAAAAGATTGCGCGAAAGATTACGTGGTCAGCCACTAGATGTAGAACAATTGAGCGCCCAAGAACTTTCTGAATTACTACAAACAGATGCAGGGATGATAACTGGCAGGGCAAGCGAGTTGGCTCGCCGCCTTGGTGCTAGGGTTGAAAGCCGTGCAAGCCGGATCGGTGAGCCTGCTGATGCTACAGCCATTGGCGATGAAGCAAGGGCTTCCTTAGAATCTAGATTAGATGCCCTCAAGCAGCGCCGTAGAACCAATGCTCAACGGTTAGAAGGAGTGGCTTTTGGTCGCGCATTACAGCGTGAGCAGGCAGGCGATAGAGTAAACAATACTGACTCTGCTGTTCGGGCAGTTGATGAGATTGATGCAATGTTGAAGAATCCTGAGACAAAACTGCCTAACATTACTATTAGGCAACTGACCGATCAATTAAATACAGTACGCGGAATCCTTGCTGGCAAGCAACGCACAGTAGATGAAACAGGTAATCTAGTAGAAAAAGACCGTCCAGTATCATTTCAAGCGCTTGAAAACCTACGCCGCTTCCTTAAAGACAGGGCTTCTGGTTTACCAGCAGAAGGCTTTGACGCTATCGGTCAACAACAGGCAGGCCGCTTAACTGATTTAATTGAAGAAATACAAAAAGAGTTTTCTCCTCAATTTGGTCGATTCCTTGAGCAGTATAAAAAAGACTCCGAGCCAATCAATCAGTTTAGAAAAGCGCTTGGTCGGTCAATAACTGGCAAAGAAGAGTTTGACTTTACAGAGTTTAAGACCGATCCAGCAAAACTTGCCGGATACATCTTTGCCAGCCCAACATCGGTACAAAACTTTATTGCCTTGTCTGGTAATGACGTTCAATTGGCTAATAAGTTAGCCCGTGGTTACTTATCTGGATTAACAGAAGGCAAGACCGGACAGCAGATTGCGTCTGTTTTAGCCAAAAACAAATGGCTAAATCTGCCTGCATTTGCTGATGTCAAGCGTGACTTTACAGAGCAGGCAAGGTTAGCAACTAAGGCCGTAACACGCGGAGAAGAGGTAACTACCCGTGCTGCTGAGGCTACTAGACCGCTAGAACTTGGCCCTGATCCAGCAGCAGGCTTTAGAAAACTACTTACTGGCCCAACAAGAGTACAAGATATACAGGCTCAAGCCGCTGTACTAAGTCGCACTCCAGAAGGACAAGGAGCGTTTAAGCAAGCAGTGCGTGACGTATTGGCTACGTCTGCGCCCGGAAGCCTGCGTCAAAACTATATGCAAAAGATTCGTCCGGCGCTTGAAGGATCAAGGCTTTATACAAGGCAAGACTTGGAGTTTCTGGATAAAGAGATTATTGGCATTGATGAGGTCAATGCGGCTGTTAATCGCGCAATCCAAAAGGCTTCTACGATGCCGGGAACTGAGAGTCGTGAGCGTGTACTAACAAGATTGGTGCAAGATGAGGTTAACCAAATGAGGGCTGGCGGTGTCATGGCCTCTGCTATTGGTGCGCTTTTGGCTAGTGCCGCTTCTGGTGTTGGGTTGACTGCCACTGGACTAGGTGCTGCTGCTGGTGGTGCCGCAGCCGCTACCTTCTTGCCACGTTATCGGGAATACAACAGCAATATCCGTAGAGCCGTTTCTGACATTGTTTCTGATCCAGAACGGTTACGTGAAGTATTGGCTGCCCCACGGGATCAGCAACCATCACTGATAGCAAGAATGATTCGCACAGGTTTGTACTCCGCAGCAACCGCCACTAATGAACCACAAGAGAGGTAACTATGCCGTTAATGAAAGGATCTAGCCAAAAAACTGTCTCCAAGAACATTGGCGAGATGGTACGTAAATTTAAAGATACCGGGAAAATTGGCACCAGCCGCCCCGGTGGGATGCGGAAGGCTGTTAAACAAGCCGCCGCAATTGCTTATTCAACCGCCCGTAGGAGCAAACGTAAATGAACAAGAACTATCAAGAAATGACACCTGCCGAGAAACGTGCTGCTGACCGTTCTGCTGCCCGTAACTCTGCTAACGAGACAACTGGCTCTGAAGACGCGATGCGTAGTCGTGGCCTAAAGCCAATCATGCCAAAGCGTGATCGCCGTGATAATAGGAAAATGGAACGGTGAGCAAGAAAACAAAGGGGCTGAATCCTGAACTTGAGGAAGCGGTGAATACGCTGCTCAGGCAGGTTATGAACGATAGCACTGCTAGTCTGACTGACAAGACTAAGGTGCTTGACCGCGCATTGAAACTGGAACAGATCAAACAAAAGATTTCAGACGATGAGTGGGGTAAAGGTTTTTATAACGATGAAGAAGGAGAGTAATTATGTCGGAAGGTATGATTTTGAAAATCGTCAGGATGGCGATGGAAGTGCTGTCTATGCGATTGTTGACCATCTTATCTATGGCGATGAGTTTTGCATTGGCAGTTTGGACGATGTTAGAGCCTTCTTGGGAGCGTATGGCGATGGCAGCATTTTTTGCCGTGTGCGTCTATTTACCTTGCATTAGCATTGAAAGAGGAAAGAAAAATGATGAAGTTAAAGATTAGCAAAACTGCCGTGTACATGAACGGAAACGGGAATGGCAACGGTGAGTACAAGAAAGGGCCAGCAGGCGAGGCTTATCGTCCCGCAGTCATAACTGATGCGTGTGGTCACATTCAACCTACCCGCCGCCAGCCGCAAGGCTTTGTCGGTATTTGGGATTACTCTGGCTCTGGCGATACAAAGAAGTCACCGACTTCTAAGCCGGGAAACGGACGGTAAATCATGGCAAATAACATAGCATTTCAGGCTACAGGCAACACCTTTGTAGTAGTAACAACCACGGCTAACACGGCAGTAAACAAGCCTGTCACTGGTGTAACTCCGAGCAATCAGTATCGGATTACTTCAGCCAATACCACGGTCTTCGTGCGTATGTCTGAGTCCAATGCCAATGCTGTGTTACCTACCATGACAACAAGCCAGCCCGGACTGTGGCTAACCAGCGGAGAAACCGTGGTGGTCACTGCCCAACAGACTAGCGTTGACAAGACGGTTTACCTATCGGTTATCTCTGAGACAACCAATGGCACCGTGTTTGTTACACCGGGAGAAGGGATGTCCTAATGGATTGGACTAAAGTTATGCAGATGGCTTTCCCAGTGATCATCGCTGCGATCACTTGGATGATTTCATCTGTAACAAATATGCAGCATGACTTGGTAGATATTAAGTCAAAAATGCCTGCGTTAATTACGCCGCAAGGTACGCCGACTGACTCGCCAATATCTGCTGAAAAACGGCATCGACTTAAAGAAGAGATTTACAAAGACATCCATGACTTGCAAGTTAGGCTGAAATTGCTTGAGGAAAGGGCAAAGCGATGATTCCATTGGCTGCGCTATTTGATGTAGGCATGAAGGTGCTGGATAAGGTAATCCCTGATCCAGAGGCTAGAGCCAGAGCGCAGGCTGAACTGCTGAAGGTTCAGCAAGAAGGCAGGCTGGCTGAGTTACAGGCCGATAACATAGAGGCTCAAGAACTAACCAAGCGCCTCTCCGCTGACATGGGTTCAGACTCATGGCTGTCAAAGAATATTCGCCCAATGACATTGGTTTACATCCTAACAGCCTACCTAGCATTGGCGATCATGGATGCGTCAGGACTAGACATATCCGATAACTTTGTATCCTTGCTAGGACAGTGGGGGATGCTAGTGATGTCCTTTTATTTCGGAGGACGCACCTTAGAAAAAATTATGGACATGAAGGCCAAGAGTGAACCTAAGTCCTAACTTTACTTTAGAGGAACTTACTTCCTCAGAAACGGCAGAACGACATGGAATTGATAACACGCCTACGCCAGAGATTATCGAAAATCTTAGACACCTTGCGGCAGCGCTTCAAGAAGTAAGGACGCTCCTTGGCAACAGACCGATCATCGTTTCAAGCGGCTATCGCAGCCCTGCGGTCAATGAGAAACTGGGCAGCAAACCGACTTCTGACCACTGTAAGGGTCTGGCGGTTGACTTTGTTTGCCCGTCTTTTGGCACCCCGGACGAAATTGTTAGGGCAATTATGGCTTCTCCTATATCGTATAAACAGGTCATTAGAGAGTTTGATAGATGGGTACATCTCGCGGTACCAGCGCCGGGAGAAGAACCGCGCCGCCAAGCACTTATCATAGATAAGCAAGGGACGCGAAACTATGCCTAAGAAGAACGTATCTCTAGCCATCAGTCGGGGTGAGAAGTTACCAGTAAGCCGTGGTGCTGGACTAACTGCCAAGGGCAGAGCCAAGTACAACCGTGAAACTGGCAGTGATCTGAAGGCTCCAACAAAGGATACCAGCAGCGGAAGGCACAAGTCTTTCTGTGCTAGAAGCCGCAGTTGGAAAGGTGAACGCGGCAGAGCCGCACGTAAACGATGGGGGTGTAGATGAAAGCAAAAGGACTGTATTACAACATTAACAAACGGCGCAAAGAAGGCAAGCCGCCTAAGAAGCCCGGACAGAAGGGCTACCCAACACGCGAGGCTTTCATACGTTCAGCCAAGACCGCACGTAAGCCACGCTAATCTCTCCTTCCCTGCCATACCTTCCCGGCAGGCTTGAACCCCCCGGTCTTGTGCCGGGGGTTTTTTTATTTAAGTCTATTTACTTGGTCGCAGATTACGCCTGCGACTAGCGCACGTTCCTCTGCCGTGCCATCAATCATCTTGCAGATCACGCGATCATTCTCAGTAATGATCTCAAGACTGCCATCCCTGCGCGACATAACAGCCCAAGGAAGTTGGCACATATCGACAACCCACTCTGGTTCGCTACCCACCTCATGCTCCCACCTCTGACGGTCATCATCAATTTCATCTTGTAATGTAGTCATTCTTTGGCTCCGGTGTCTCCACTAATTGTCCTGAAAAATTGTAAGTGCCAAAGTGTCCAATCTTGCACCAAGGCGCTGCCCATACCTTACCACCATGTTTGCGCCACTCATGGCAAAAGTGGTAATCTTCACTTAGAAGCCGCTGGCTTTCAGGGTCTATGCTTTCCGTAAAAAACCTGTAGACAGGCTTGCCTCCGGGCATATGACTCATATCGTTTCTAAATATCGGCGTGTGTTCTTTCATCTTTTCAAACACTTCGCGCTTGATCAACATAATTCCAGTGCCACCCGCAGCCACTTCAAATGGCTGGTTCTGAGGCACGGACACGCTGCCTGCACCATCCAATAGGTTCACCACAAAAGAGCCTGTAAACTTGGATAGGTCTTGCTCATTACGTAGCGCAGCCTGCCTAACACTATTCCAGTTAATCTCTTTCTTTGGGCACATTCCTACAATAATTTCTTTGTCTGCCATGAGCATATGGTATAGGTCAGAACCACGCCATTGCTGGTCTGCGTCAATGAATAACAGGTGAGTGTTGTCAGTCTCTAGGAACTGACTGACCAAGTTGTTCCTAGCCCGTGTTATCAGGCTCTCGTTAAACATGAAAGCACAGGATAGTTTGATTCCAAAACTGCTAAAGACATTACTCATGTCTAGCAATGACTGAACGAATACTCCAGTGCAGTTACCGCCGTACATTGGCGTAGCCAAAAAAATTCTAGGTTTCTGCTCTTCCATGTTATCTCCGTATTAGTGGGGGATGACCGAAACACTGTCCCCCGTCAATGTCCTAATCGCCATCCTTTACGGAAGGCTGCACCTCGGTCTGTGCGGGGGGTAATTCGTTCCCCAAAAATTTCAACATATCCTCCCACCGTACCAATGCAAGCGACTTCTCTCCGTCTGCCCTCATCACTACGATGGGAGTCTGCCCATCTTTACATGATGCCTCTGCCTGCTTCATAAACTCATACACAGCAATCTTGCGGCGGCGCTTGCACTCGATCACAAACCGATCAAGGATGATGTCACCCTCGCCAGCCTCTTGATACTGTACAAGATTACGTCTGGTCTTATAGCCAAGTATCATGTACAGATCATTGACTATATCCCTTTCGTATTGCGCTCCGCGCTGACGCTGTAACTTGCCCATTAAAAGCAGGTCGTGTTGCAGTTACCGTTGTAGCAGCAGGTCGTACACATAATAAACTTACCACCTGAGTTTACAGTGTGCGTAGTGCAGTTAGCGTAAACTGCGCCTGCAAATGTCAAACCCATCACCGCCATAAAAATTTTCTTCATTTTTGATTCCCCTTAAAAAGGCACATCGTCATCCAAGTCATCGACTGACTTGCTCGGAACTGGCTGCACGTTCTGCTTGAAGCCGGGATCGGGCTTCCAGTTATCTTCCTTGAGGCTAATCAATGGCCCCTTGGCAGATTGCTTTGTCCACGCTGCTATCTTCACTACCTCACCAGCAGTGTAGTCACGTTCTAACTTTAACTCTCCCTTCCAATCCGGGCCGCTGCCAGACTCACCTTTCTTGTGATTAGTGAACAATACCCCGGTGCCTGCCTGTCGTTCTTGTGGTTGATACGCCATCTTACTTTCCTTTCGCCAAATGATAACGGGCAAACGTCTTCCCGTTTTGTTTTACATCTTCCGTGATTATGTTATGCCCTGCCTTACGCAGGTCATCGATCCTTGCTGCCAACCTTGCACAGCCAAATAAACTCAAAGCGTTCATTGCGGTTAGGCTATTACCCTTGCTTAAATAATTCAAAATCTCTCCGTTCTGTGTTCGCTTTGTGTTCTTTGCTACCTGCTCCAAGATTGGCTGGATTACTTTGGGAGTGCGTCACTCGCTGCCTTGAGTAAACCCGCCGTGATCCGGTCTGCAATTTCTACGTGTACACCCTTCAAAAGGCTCTGAGTGGCTTCGTTGGCAGAGATAAGGTCACTGATCTTCTGCACCTTCTCTTCGGCTGCAAGTTTTTTAGAGTCCAGAATCTTGACACCCATCTTCTCAAAAGCGGCTAGGTAGTCATCCTCATTTTGATGGTAAGAGTACGGCTCATCCGATCCGGGCAGTAGTAAAGCCCAATCACCTTGTGGCTCAGAGATAACCGTAGGGATTGGCTCTGCCTGTGGGATTACGATATTTTCTGTACGGGCATGAGGGATTGTCTCGACTTCGGTTTCGTCCAGCATCCCAAGTCCACAGTGAGCAAGCACTGATCGGCGTATTGCTTTGGTAGTGCATTTAAGCACTGCGTTAGCAAGGGCATCCCCTCTAAGTCCTCCGATGCTAACAGCGCCTTGATTCTCACTAGAGCGTCCATCAGCCCCGGTAACTCTGACCGAGACAACGTAAATATCATCCACCCGTTCTTTATTCGTAATTTGAGTTGAGAGTCGATGGATGTTGCAGAGTTGTTGCGTGGCTCCCGCGTTGGCATATAGCACCTGTTTTCCGCTAAGGTTCAGGAGGTCAAACGGTTTGGCGCTAGGGTCTAGGCCAATCTGCTTGCAGCGGTAGTTGTAATACTGCACCTTCTGAACTTGGTTTAGCCCCGACAAGTCCCCTTTGGTTACGATAGATTCGATAATCGCTGGATCAATAACAGCGACTTCACCCTTTGGCATACTGATTACGTTACTCATATTTAGCCCCTCATTTAATTAAGAACCGGCGTGAGCCGGGTTGTTCTACTACAAACTTCTCATAGGTTTCTGGCAGTGCTTGCTTCAACAGGTCAGCACTGAACCGTTTGCTAGGCTTGCTGGTTTTCCAAGTGGCTAGGATCGAGCCATCAAAGGCTTTTAGCGTGGCCTTAGACTGCATGGCTGCTTGAATCATCTCCTTCAAGCCTTCTTCTGCCTCTTCGTATTCTTTCATCTTGGCTTTGATCTGCCCTAACTGCTGGCAGGCTAATTCAAGCGCGGCATTGGCTACCATGTCTTGCCCATCGTCCACCTTGTAGATGTCCTTGGTAACGTCAGCCATCGTCTGCGGGTTCCAGTTGCGGGTCTGCACCTGCGCCCAGAACTCAGCCATAGCCCGGATGTGAGCCTCTGCCTCTAGTTGAGTAAAGTTTTGCGGGAAGTGGCATAACTCCTGACCACCGAACAGAACCACTAAGACTATGTTCTGCACCCCCTCGTGGACTATCTGCTCATGCAAGCACTGAGCGCGATACTTCTCAGAGATCATCTCAGTGCCATCATCGCCGTACTTCTTGCGTTGATGTACGCCAAGGTTCTTGACCTCATATAAGGTCTTGCCATCGGCAGAGATGTAGTCAAAGTGGGAAGCCAGCCAATCGTGCTTTGGGTGTCTAAGCGCATAGTCTGCGTCCTTGAACTCCCAACCCCATCGGCCTGCTGCTATCCGCATGATTGGTTCTTGCATAAGCAAGCCCATCTGTACGGGTTCTACGTCAGAGAGATCAGGCTTTTCCTTCTGCCCAATCTTGGTAAGGTAAACCTCTCCACCCTTACCTTCTGCAATCATGCCTGCATCTGATGACCAGATTGCTTGATCGCGTACTGCTAGGTCTTGCTCGCTTAAAGCCATATCAGCCCCCTCATAAATTAGCGAAGTTACAGTGTACTACAGGAAATATCGTTTATGCAACATAGGTCTATTAAGTTTAAGCCAATCTTCTGCTTCCATCGTGTTTTTACTATCCGAGCCAAAGCCACGCCCAATAGTGCTGCTTCCAACGTGGTGTACGTAGGCGCGGGATAGAAAGTGTTTGAAACCGTTGTCTGACATATCAGCGCAGGCTACGTTGTCGCTGTAGAAATTAGTGGGAGGAAAGCCGGGAAAGCCCTCCCGATCTACACTGGCAAACAAGGGAGCAGTCCATTCCACCTGTGCAATGGTTTCCTCGCTGGCCCACTTCATACCTGCCCACTGGTCGTTTTCTTGCTTAAACCGTATATTTTGAGGCATCGTAGCCATGTTGCTACGCGCAGACACAAAGCCCACCTTATGCCCCTGCTGTTTCAGAATCACCCTGTCATGCGTTAGTAGCCAGTAGGTATTGGGATCAAGTACAACGTCATCATTGGCAATAATGGCTGTCTCATGCCCATCTAGCCAGCACTGAGTGAGCGCATGGTTAAAGGAATCGCCAAAGTTAGACTTATCGTTTTCCCCTATCCACTTGACCCAGTCCCAACACTGGATAGTATTCCAATCGCCGTAGACGTAGACCTGTGTTTCCCGTGGAACGTACTGCTCAATGCTTGCCAACAGTACATTGATGCTTTTACTGCCCTTTGTCGCTATGACTATTGGTGTCACGTTCTTCTCCATATCCAATCCTGATTCCCAAATAAATGACCAGCACAATGAAACCTATGCCAATCAATGCCTCATACACGTTACACCTCTTCAACCATAACCTTCACCCGCACTGGAGTGGCTTTGAGTTTAACCCAGTAAGGGTTGTCTTCAAGCCATGCAGCAGCATGGTTACGGGTACGAAATAGCAGGGTCTTGAGTGGCTGTGACGGGTCGGACAAGTCTTGCACAAAGCCACGCTGGTACTGCAAAGCCCAACATAGTTTCTTCATTTCTCGCCCCTCCAGATGATGATCGCAACCACGATAAAGAATATCATCACAGCCCACGCTATGCCCTGAGCCGCATCTGCTGCCTGTTGGGTTCTTAGCCACCAATCATAGTTAGCAGGGTTCATTCGTTCACCTGATCGACTATGCGCTGGATCATAGAGCAATGGTGCCGTATCTCTGTGGCTACACCATCGATGTCAGTCCAGTTTGATTTATAGGAATTGCGACTAAGCCTATTTAACTCGGTCATCAGTTTGTTCATCTGAACAACGTGATTGCTCAGATCGAACAGCATTGGATCTACATAAACTTCTCTCATATCAGCCCCCTGATTGATTAGTCTAAACGTGCTTCTTGGTCTAACTGTAACCTTCTTTCTTTGGCCTTGGTAAGCAGGTCTGCTACTTCGTTAGCCTCTTGCCTGATTCTATTCAATCTCTCAGCAAGTTGTCGCTCTACCACTAGGCTTTGCAATGCTAAGTCCATCGCTTCTTGTATCGAATACTCACGCTGTATGTTCATAGTAACCCCCATATTTTTAGGTATGTGTAAACGTGTACACGCTATGAACCGTAAACCTGTTTTATGTCTGTGTCAAGTGGGGTAAGAATTATTTATACCCCTCCCTTCTACAGGAGTGGTCTGTGGATAACCCTGTGGATAACTTGTGGATAACTTGCTCTGGATATGGCATATATGTACTTATTACGGGCGTATAATATAGGACATATATTATAAATATAGTACGTAGAATATACGCCCTTACCTAGATAACAAAACATATAGCGTATAGGTTGAAGTCAGCCTGTGGATAACTTGGGCAAACCTATCGAAAGACGGGCAAAGGTCTCAAACTGATCGAAAAGCGTTCATTGGTCTCATACGTCCAAACCTATTGAAACGGGTTAAAAGGTCTCATATCCGGTTAGGCGTGAGTGGCGCAGATCAGTTAAAAATATGGTGAGTGCATAAAAGGCGTTTTAAGGCGAAAAAAACCCCGGTGAGGGGTTGGCCTACACCGGGGAGAATCAGAGGCGCTATGAGGCTATAAAACGCGAATTAGGGCATAGATTGCAGCCCATATCCCCACGCTTATTAGATTACCCAATAATTCCGGGTTCACTTAGTACCCTCTACCGATTCCCACGCCTGCTTCAATGCGCGGTTAGCCTTGTGAAAATTAGAATCTTCTAAAGCGTAGGCGAGAGTCTCAAAACACGCTTTACCGTCCCATTTGAAATGGTTGGCAAGAATAACCCCTAAAACTTCGGAGTCGCTAACTTGATCCCAGTACTTTGGATCAAATCGCGCTTTTTTCGTCTGCTCAATCAATTCGGGCAACATTAAGTCAATCATAAAAACCCCCATTAGGAAATGCCGGGGAAATTCCCGGCCCGTTATCCCCTACCCCGTAGGGCAAGGGATAAAAGGCCGGAAACTAGGCCGCCAAAGGCATATCTTCGGATTCCTGAGCGCTTGCCCTACCTTTGATTAGAAAATCGCAGGCGGCCTGCGCCTTACCGCTGGCGCTAATAATGAATTTTTTATCATTCTTGAGTGCCTTAAGCCATGATTGAATATAGCCGGCGTGCCTTAACTCACCGTCTAAGCCACAATGAGCGCAAAGCATAGCCGCGCCCAATTCCGCGACTAACTCTTCGTAGGCATAGTTTTCTGAGCCAAAGCGTGCCGGGGTTAGTCTTTTCAGGCGTTTTTCGTGTCCGGTGGCGTGGATTGATTCGTGCATCAATGTCGCATAGTAAGACTCACGGCTAGAAAACTGGGCCTTTTCCGGCATAAATACCGCGTCTTTTGACGGGGTATAAAAAGCATCATTTCCGCCATGATGCAGGCCGCCACTCAGGGCAAGGCGAGCGTGCAATTCTTCGGCCTTGTCGCATGGTTCCCATTCGGGAGCAGGGAGCGCGTCTTTCGGTGCCGGTAAATCTACCTCTTCGCAGTCGCTAAGATTGAACACAAAATAGTGTTTTAGCATCGGCACCGTGCTAGATTCCCCGGTGGCTTTATCTTTTACGCTCAGTGGCTTCCAGAATACGATCGGCACCCCTTTTGCGCCTTTTCTGACATTTCCCCCCAATGCCTGCGCCTGCTTGAATGTAAGCCACAAGTTAGAGCGCTCACCCTGCATGAGTGACAAGTAAGCCCAATTCACTCCCCGGTAGATCGTACCGGTAGACGGGTTGAATGGCTGTCCGGCGGCTGGCCTACCCTTAACGCTCTTCCAAGGTTTAACCCAAGGCGCGGCACCGTTTTCCAATTCCGCGATAATTTGATCGGTAATGATTTGCGCGATATCCATATTATTTAACCCCTTTAGCGAAAAAGATTGATCGAATGGCGGCATAACGTGAAGCGCCCATGTTGCGGAGTTTCCAATAGGCGTATCGCGTGCCATATAGCGCGATAGTTGATCTAAGCGTTAACGGATTGCTTTCAAAATTCAATGCGTGGTTCATGTGTTACCCCTTATTAGTGATTAGGAAATGCAATTATATAACGGTATAGATGTCTAGATCGTTTACGCTTCCCTATATGTTATAGATTGTATTTTTTAATAAATATGTTCCTATATATAGGTAGACTCTATAGCGTATATATGAGCATTGATTCGGATTCGCGGATACGTGGGGGGATTGTCCAATCGCGCGCCTTGATCGGTGACAGATAAAAGGGGTAATAGCATGGTAGAGGGTATGTGCTTTTCCTTATGCACTGATAGTCAATCGATCCGATTCGATCGCGTTTGATTCGCTCATTTGTCCGGCATTTTTTGCCCGATCAAATGGACACAGCCCCCGCTTTTGCGCGCCCCATAACGCTCCCCGCCCCAAGGAAAAATCGTGTTTTATGATTGCGTCTGGGTGCGGATACTTTTGGACTATGGCAACGTAGATTCGGGGGTTGTACACACCGCACCCACCTTTATGCTAGTATTTGTCCATATCGTTTAAGGAGGACGTATGCAACAGGTGTATGAGATAACTAAAGCAATACCTTTGCCGCAACCTATGAAGAGGTACAACTATCCGTATGAGCAGTTACAGGTAGGGGAGTCTTTTTGGGTGCCGAGTGTGAAGGTGCAGCATATGTGTAATGCCAATCGTAGGCAGAGTAAGAGGTTAGGTAGGACGTTTATTGCTAGGAAGGAAGGCGATGGGATTAGGGTCTGGAGGGTGGCATGAGTCATGCGGATCAATTAGAGCCTACTGCCAAACTAAGATGGGTGAGAAATGGTAAGGAGTACACGCTCCAGCAGTGGTGGAGTAATCAGGCCAATGTGAAGATGGGGCCAACCCATATGGTTAAGGGTGAGTGGCGCGATGTGCCAATGGAAGAGCAGTAGATGGCGGTGATGGTGGCTGTATTTGGGCTAGGCGTTATGACGGGCTTTGTGTTTGGATTGATAGTTGCCGAGTTAGACAAATGAGTAAGGCTGTGCGGGGGATTGATGTAAAGAAGACTGCCGAGGCTTGGTTTAGGCAGGCAGTCAATATTGATAAAGATTACTTTTGGCGCTGCATGAAAAGCCACAAGGAGAACTCTAAGCCTGATGGAGACTATCCTTACTGCGGCATACACGCTGAAACATATAAGTTGATGGTCAACCACCCTTGGGGTCAGGAGTATCTAAAAATTGTCAAACTTAAATAAGGTCTTGCCTCAGATTGCACCCCACTGCACCGATATGTGGGAACACTTTACTACCCTTAGAGACTACGCCCAAGAGTGTTCATCCGTGGTTGAGATGGGAGTAAGAGGCGGCTGCTCTGCCTACGCCTTGGCTGCTGGACTAGAAGCCAGCCCATATAAAGGCAAGTGGATGCTCTACGTGGATATTAACGCTTGCCAAAACCCTAAGTTAGAAGAACTGTGCAAACTATCTGAGATTAGCATCGAGTTTAAGCAGGCTGACTCCAGACATATTGATATACCTACCTGCGACCTACTCTTTATTGACACCCTACACACCTATGGGCAACTGAAGTTAGAACTATCGTTGCACCATGAGAAGGCTAAGAAGTACATCATCATGCACGACACCGATGCCCCTTGGGGGTTTAAGAACGAGGTGGATGATGGTAGTCCTGACCGTGGACTTTGGCCTGCCATTGAAGAGTTTGAAAAGGAACACCCGCAGTGGCAGGTGCATGAGAGATTCCGTAACTGCCACGGACTGACAATCCTTCTTCGCGCATGAATTTCGATACGCAAAAGTTTTACCAGTTTTGCCGCAGACTAAAGATCGAGTCTAAAGAACAAGGCATGATTACCTTAGGGGAAACCCTACTAGGTACTCAGACCTATGTGATTGATGAGGTAGCCAAGGGTTTAGAAGACGATATTCATTTTTTTATCGTACTCAAAGGCAGGCAGTTAGGTATTACTACCATCAGCCTTGCTATGGACTTGTATTGGCACTTTCTAAACCCCGGTATGCAAGGCACTCTAACTACTGATACGGAGGAAAACCGTGAGCAGTTTAGAAGCACCCTACAGATGTACATGGACGGACTACCCAAGGAGTACAAGATACCCCTTA
>JACCDP010051692.1_pt1 | contig 24586 bp, 23 predicted proteins | sample 7445841 | NCBI WGS metagenome assembly JACCDP01 (sample SAMN15323441, study PRJNA562643) | freshwater metagenome | isolation source: river surface water | place: USA:Blue River Watershed | collected 2017-08-17
CATGATTAGTTGTTCCATGATCTGCTTATTTACAGGTGCAGTGTGGCTTTGAATCACATAGGCGTCGCAACCACGAACTGATTCTTCGAAGCGAACGAAAATTTCGCCATTAGCAAAGTCATAAGCAGAGGTTGGCGTAAGTGGAATACCGAGCTCGGCTGCAACCTCATCGGCTAACTCTGGAAATCCGCGACCTGCAAAAAGTCGTAAACGCTTTTCAGAAGATAACCGGATCTCGCTCATTTACTTACCTTTCGATTCTGTTGCTTCGGCCGCTAAAGCTGACTTGGAACCAGCGCGCTTGCGCATGACCCAACCTAATACATTTCGCTGCTTAGATCGGCCAACGCCAATCGCACCAGCTGGCACATCCTCTGTAATTACCGAACCGGCGGCGGTGTAAGCGCCATCACCAATATTTACCGGCGCAACCAACATGGTGTCGCTGCCAATTCGAACATGGTTGCCAACAACAGTTGGATGCTTAGCAACGCCGTCATAATTTACAAAGATCGTTGCGGCGCCGATATTTGTTCCTTCACCAATAGTGGCATCGCCAACATAGGAAAGATGAGGCACTTTGGATCCTGCGCCCACTTCAGAATTTTTAATCTCAACAAATGCGCCGGCTTTGCTGCCATCTTTGAGTACTGTTCCGGCGCGCAAAAAGGTAAATGGACCCACATTTGCATCGGCGCCGATCACGCTATCGGTGCAATTAGATTCAATTACCGATGCCCCTTGGCCAACCTCGCAATTATCAAGCGTGGTGCGCGGGCCAATCACGGCGCAGCATTCGATATTTGAAGAGCCCAGAATTGCCGAACTAGGAAAAATAGTTACATCGTTTGAGATTTTTGCTTGTACATCGATCCAGGTAGTTGTTGGATCAACAATGGTAACGCCATTGCGCATGTGTTCTTCATTAATACGATCACGTAAGAATGCTGCGCTTTCTGCTAATTGATAGCGATCGTTCACGCCCAGCGTTTCTACAAAATCTTCAATTAATACGGCGCCAATGGTGCCACCTTCATTACGCAAAATTTCAATAACATCTGTTAAGTAAAGTTCGCCTTGGGCATTTGCAGAAGATAGCTTGCCAATTGCACCAGCCAGTTTGGCGCCATCAAATGCGTAAACACCAGAGTTAACTTCAAAGATCATCTTCTGATCTTCATCGGCATCTTTCTCTTCGACAATTCGCAACAAGGTGCCATCATCGCCACGAATGATTCGACCGTAACCTGTCGGATCAGGATGTTCGGCCGTCATGACTGAAGCAGTTGCACCTGATGCAGTATGCGCCGCCACTAGTTCTTTGAGTGAAGCGCCGGTCAACATTGGCGTATCCCCGGCCAAAATAATTACCGTGCCAGAAACTTTGATTTCAGCAAGCGCTAACTGAGTTGCATGCCCTGTGCCACCGCGACGATCTTGGAAAACTGTTTTGGCTGTAGGTGCAATCTGAGCTAAATGTGATTCAACGGCTTCGCGACCAGCGCCAACTACAACGCAGAGTTCTGCTGGATTAATTTCTGAAACAGCTGCAAGTACATGTCCAAGTAACGAACGGCCTGCGATTTCATGTAAGACCTTTGGTGTTGCAGATTTCATGCGCGTGCCTTCGCCTGCGGCTAAGACAATTGCGCAATCCAAGAGATGCTCCCCTGCTGTCGGTCAGGCCTTAATTCTAACTTCGCCCTTAGCGGTCCATCGCTCCGCCACTTTCTTCGGCTTTGCTAAATATCGCTCCGCCACCAGGTATCGATCCTGGACCCTGGGCTTCAAAGGCCCATGTGCTAGCCACTACACAATGGCGGAACCCGTATTCTCCCTTATCCAAGGGAGTGCTTCTGACCACTAACCTTCTCCCTAGAAGGTTTCAAGCGGGTTTCTAGCGAGATTTTCGCCTGAAAATGGTCAAATTTATTCAAAGGGTGGAGGGAAAAATGCGCGATGAAGTAGATCGCCTGATCGCCGCCTGGAAATCCGAGCGCCCAGATCTTGATCTCTCACCACTTGCCGTCTTGAGCCGCATCACTCGAATTTCGCGTCAATTAGATATCACTCGTCGCAGCGCATTCGCAGATCTTGATACATGGGGCTTTGATGTTTTGGCAGCACTTCGTCGCGCCGGAGATCCATATCAACTTTCGCCTAGCGCCTTGATGCAAGAAACATTAGTAACTAGCGGCACGATGACTAATCGATTAGATCGATTAGAGGAATTACAGCTAATTACCCGGAAACCAGATCCGGCCGATGGTCGTGGCAGCTTGGTGACTCTGACGAAAACCGGAATGCGCGCAGTTGATTCTGCGCTAGAAGATTTGCTTGGTCGCGAACAAGAATTGTTATCAGCGCTTACAAAAGAAGAACAGATTGATTTGGCGAGATTACTTAGTAAATTAGTTAACGCGTTTCAATAACACGCGCACCTGGCACGGGCCCGGTTGCTCGAGCAACGCTTCCGACTACACCACTTGCAGTAAGTGCTACCGCCAAATCTAAACCTTCTTCTTCGTCGGCTACTAAAAAGGCAACGGTTGGGCCGGAACCAGAAACGATTCCACCTAGCGCGCCATACTCTTGACCAACATCAAGAATTAATCGCAGCGCAGGGCGCAGTGAACATGCAGCGCTTTGCAAATCATTAACTAGAGATTTGCCAACTGACTCAGCATCCGATGCCAACAGCGCTTGCATTAACTTATCGCTAGTTTGTGGATTCGAAATTGTTAATCCTGCGCGCAATCGATCGCATTCGTTATATACAGATGGCGTTGATAACCCGGCCGACGAGAGCGCTAAAACCCAGTGATAAGTGCCTCTGGAGAGCGCTGCGGTTAACTCATCGCCCCGACCGCGACCAATAGCTGTGCCACCGCTCAACATAAACGGAACATCACTACCTAGTTGCCGTGCGACTTTGACCATTTCTTCACGAGTCATGCCGAGTGAATAAAGCGCATCTATCGCCACAATCGCTGCTGCTGCATTTGCGCTGCCGCCAGCCATTCCACCAGCAACTGGAATTGTTTTATGAATCTGCATCGTGGCATCAATATCAATTTCATATTGTGCCGAAATTATCTGAGCTGCTTTCGCCGCTAAATTCGTTTCATCGGCAGGTACGCCCGCGATGTGATCGCCCGTAATTGAGAGCGATAAACCAGAACCGGGCGCTGCATGCGTAATTGTTAGATCGTCATAAATTGAGATCGCTTGAAAAACGGTAACTAGATTGTGAAAGCCATCTTCTTCACGTGGGCCAACTGAGAGTTGGAGATTAACTTTGGCAGGAACCCGAACGGTTACCGAATTTGAAGGCACGATAGAACTCTACTTGACGCTTTGGCTGGCGTTGTAAATAGCGACGAAGGAATCAATTAATAAAGTCTCACCACGTAATGTGGGATCAATGCCGGCAGCAACTAGGACAGCCTCAGCTGCTGCCGAACTTCCAAAAATGCCAGCAAGGGCAGCACGTAACATTTTGCGACGTTGCGCGAATGCAGCATCAATTAATTGGAAGACTCCTTTGCGCATTGCTTCATCACCTGGTGTTTCGCGGCGTTTGAAACCAACTAACTTTGAATCAACGCCAGGAACCGGCCAGAAAATAGAGCGCGAAACCGAGCCTGCGCCAGTTACTTCAGCCCACCACGAAGCCTTGAGGGAGGGAATTCCATATTCTTTTGAGCCAGGTTTGGCTGCCAAGCGATCAGCAACTTCAGCTTGAACCATTACAACACCGGTATTAAGGGAAGGCAGAATTTCTAGTAAATGCAATAGAACTGGTACGGAAACGTTGTAGGGCAAATTGGCAACCAGCACAGTTGGCGCGATCGGTAATTCACGAAGTGCAAGGGCATCGATATTTAAAACAGTTAATTGATAGTCAGTTTTATTGTGTTCAGAAACGGTAATTGGCAAACGATCGGCTAAGCGATTATCGATTTCAACGGCGATCACATTTGGTGTCACTTCTAAGAGTGCCAAGGTGAGCGAACCAAGCCCGGGACCAATTTCTAGCGCCACATCATTTGGTGTCACGCCAGCGGTGCGAACAATTTTCTGGCAGACATTTCCATCAATGACAAAATTTTGGCCCAGCGATTTAGCCGGTCGCAAATCAAGTAGTTCGGCTAATTCACGAATCTCAGCTGCACCTAGGAGCGTCATTTATTTAAAACTTCCAAATACTCGTTCAGCATTAGCGCTAAGCACATTTGCTAGTTCGGCCAGATCATCGCCTCGCTCCTGTGCAATTGCGCGAATTACGGTGGCGACTTGAGCCGGCACATTAAGCGCTCCGCGATTGGGCATTGGTGCCAAAAATGGGGAATCGGTTTCTGCCATTAATTGATCGATTGGAACTAATTTCACAGCTTCGCGAAGCGCGGGTGCATTCTTAAAAGTAATCGTGCCCGCAAAGGACAGGATATAGCCACGTTCAATACAGATCTTGGCCATCTCGGCATCGCCGGAATAACAGTGAAAAATAGTCTTTTCCGGCGCCCCAACCTCTTGCAGAATTGAAAGCACATCTTCATGAGAATCACGATCATGAATTACCAGTGCCTTATTGGTGCGCTTTGCTAATTCGATATGCCACTTAAAAGAGTCCTGTTGTTTTTTGCGCAGTTCAGGTGGTGTACGAAAATAATCCAAACCCGTCTCGCCGATTGCACGTACCCTAGGGTGTTGCGCCAACTTTTCAATGATCGCTAGATCAGCATCGAGGTCTGCTACAACTGGCGCTTCATTTGGGTGCAAAGCGACAGCTGCAAGTACTGAGGTATTCCATTTCTCAGCGGCAGCTACACACCACTGTGATTGTTCAGCCGAGTAACCAACTTGCACAATGCGATCGATACCAACTGATGCGGCATCTGCAATTACTTGAGCGACAGCATCAGAATCTGGCGCTGAATCTGTAACGATCTCCATGTGTGCATGCACGTCGACACAAGCAACTGGAAGTGGTTCAGGAAGTGAGGCTGGCTTGCGATCTAAGTCGCGGTTGTGCCGATCGGCCATGAAAGTTAATTACTCAGCGGCTTCAAGACGTGGAAAGAGAACTGGAGTCTTGGTAACTTTCGAACCTGCAGGTAGTTGACCCCAGGTCGCAACATTTGAGATCTCTTGCACATCAATCGAACCCAATTTTTCATTGGCGCCCAATGATTCCCAGAGAATTTCGCAGGTAGCTGGCATCACTGGATTTAAAAGAACTGCCAAAGCGCGTAGAGATTCGGCCGTGTTGTATAAAACAGATTCGAGCTCAACTTGGTTTGCTGGATCTTTAGCTAACTTCCATGGCTCTTTCTCAGTTACATAACCATTTACTCGCTTACAGAAATCCATCACAGCTGAGATGCCACCTTGAAAATCAAGGGCCACCATTGCTGCATCAGCCTTGGCTACGGTTTCAGCAAGGGCTGCGCTTAAACCAGCGTCATTGCTTACTGCGGGAAGTGCTCCGCCACAGTATTTTTCAATCATCGCGGCTAAACGTGAGGCTAAATTACCAAAATCATTAGCTAATTCACTGGTGTAGCGAGCGCTCATATCTTCCCAAGAGAAGGAACCGTCACTGCCAAATGGAATAGCACGCAAGAAGTAATAGCGGAATGCATCGACGCCAAAGTGATCGGTGATGTCCTTTGGTGCAATTCCGGTGAGTTTGCTCTTGCTCATCTTTTCGCCACCGACTAATAGCCAGCCATGTGCAAAAACTTTCTTAGGCACTTCAAGACCTGCTGCCATCAACATAGCCGGCCAAATAATTGCGTGGAAGCGCAAAATATCTTTACCAACTAGATGCACATCGGCTGGCCAAGTTTGAGCAAACTTCTTGCCACCTTCGGAATCAGGTGCATCAGTTAAGCCAACCGCTGTCGCGTAATTAAGTAGTGCATCAAACCAAACGTAAACAACTTGGTTGGTATCCCAGGGAACTGGAATACCCCAATCAAAAGTTGAACGCGAAATTGATAGATCAGATACGCCGCCTTCAAGGAAAGAAATTACCTCGTTGCGAGCGCTTTCCGGTTGGCAAGCATCAGGATTAGCTTTGTAGTGCGCCAATAATTTTTCAGTAAATGCTGACAAGCGGAAGAAATAATTATTCTCATTAACAATTTCAACTGGCTTGCTATGAATCGGGCAGAGTTTCTCGCCATCGGCATCGATTAAATCGCCCGGTAACTTAAATTCTTCACAACCAACGCAGTAGGGACCTTCATACTTACCTTCGTAAATATGATCAGCATCTTTTAAACTCTGTAAGAACTTCTGCACGCGCTCGGTATGTCGTGGTTCAGTGGTGCGGATAAAATCATCATTTGCGATATTTAACGCTTCCCAATTGGGTTTCCAGGCATCGCGCACTAAACGATCGCACCAATCTTGTGGAGCTACGCCATTTTGATCAGCAGTACGCATGACTTTTTGACCATGCTCATCTGTGCCAGTTAAGAACCAGACTGATTCGCCACGTTGACGGTGCCAGCGAGTTAAAACATCGCCTGCGACTGTTGTATATGCGTGGCCGATGTGGGGCGCATCATTTACATAGTAAATCGGCGTCGTTAAGTAGAAAGATTTAGATGCGGCGCTCATTGGGACATCTTATTAGCATCGACGACTGCGGCATAAACGATTTTTTTGGGGATCTTAAATTCCTCGGCAACGGTCGCAATTGCGCCCTTTCGATCCATTCCGGCGCCTTCGAATTCACGGACTCGGGCGACCATATCTGCCGATGTCGCTGCAGCATCGCCAACTGGGGCGCCGGCAATTACTAGCGTGATTTCACCGAGCACTTCATTGTTATTTGCCCAACTCTGTAATTCAGAGAGAGTGCCGCGAATAGTTTCTTCATATCGTTTCGTCATCTCGCGACAGATTGCACCCTGCCTATCGCCGCCGATCGCATTAACGGCATCAGCAAGCGATTCGGCTAACCGATGAGGTGCTTCAAATAAAACAATGGTTCGTTCTTCAAAGCGAAGAGATTCATAAAATTTTTGGCGAGCACCGCTTGAACGTGGGGCAAATCCATCAAAGGTAAAGCGGTCGGTTGGCAAGCCTGCCAATGCAATCGCCATGGTTACAGCACTTGGTCCAGGCAAAACGCTAACTTCAATATTGGCGGCGATAGCATCGCGCATCAGGCGAAAACCGGGATCGCTAATCGTTGGCATGCCGGCATCAGATACAACTACAACTTTTGCTCCGTTTTTTAGGAGCTCTAAAACTTCTTGAGTTCGAGCATCTTCGTTGCCTTCAAAGAAGGAGAGGACTCGAGCGGTGAAGGTGACGCCTATATCAGCTGCCAATCGATGAAAGCGACGCGAATCTTCAGCAGCGATCACATCAGCGTTGGTGAGCGCAGCAATCAGGCGCGCGCTCGCATCACCTGGGTTACCGAGCGGAGTTGCCGCCAAAATTAAGCTCACGCGCATACGCTACCGCCATGAAGCAGTTAGTTAGATCATCGGTGGCGCCTTATGCCATTTATCTAATTGCGCTAATTGCATTCGCGATGCGCTTATTCAGATTAGATCAACCAAAAGGCTTCATTTTCGATGAGCTCTACTATGTAAATGGGGCGCAAGATTTCTTGAAGTATGGCGTCGAGGTGGATGGGCTAAAGCCAGAATTCGTCGTCCATCCCCCAGTTGGAAAATGGGCAATCGCCCTGGGAATTAAACTCTTTGGCGATCATGAATTTGGTTGGCGAATTGCATCTGCCTTCGTTGGTTCATTATTGATACTTATCGTTGGTTTAATCGCAAAAGAGTTGTTTAAGTCCAATAGTTGGGCAGCTCTAGCTAGCGGCTTTATTGCACTTGATGGTCTGGCTCTAGTTCATTCACGCACCGCTTTACTGGACCTCTTCTTAACTTTCTTTATTGCGCTAGCTCTTTGGGCATGGCTTAGAAATTGGCATTGGTTTGCGGGGCTGGCATTTGGCTTGGCTGCTGCAACCAAGTGGAGCGGACTTTATTTTCTAATTCTCTTTGCGCTAATTACTTTTTACCGAATTTGCGCGAATGGCTCGGGCCGTAAATTAATCAAACCATTAATAAAGTTGCCGATTCAATATGGAATTTTACCAATTGCAACTTATCTGATTAGTTGGGTTGGTTGGCTTCGTAGTGATCGTGGGTGGGATCGAAATTGGTCAACTAGTTCTCTAAAGTCACTCTGGCACTATCACGCTGAGATGCTCAGCTTTCATACTGGTTTAGTTGAGAAACATTCTTATCAAGCAAATCCCTGGAGTTGGTTGATCCAAGGACGCCCAACTTCTTTCTTTTATCAGACGCCAAAAGGTTGTGGTTCGACTAGTTGCTCACAAGAAGTCTTAGCAATTGGCACACCACTGCTTTGGTGGTTTGGCACCATCGCAATATTTTTCACACTCGGAATTTTGATTCGCAATTTTCTTCAGAAGCGAGATGAATTCGCACCCATCTTTATCTGGGCTGGAATTGCGGCTGGCTATTTACCTTGGTTCCTATTTCAAAAGCGAACCGTTTTTTCATTCTATGCAATTGTTTTCGAACCATTCCTGATTTTCGCGCTGGTCTATGCGGCCAAATACTTGTATGAATCAAGGGTAAAGCGGGATATTTCGCAAGCGCTAATCGTCTTAGCAGTGGTTTTGATTGCGCTTAACTTTATTTATTTCTATCCGATTTTTACAGGTGAAATAATTACTTACGATGCCTGGTATGCCCGAATGTGGCTACCTTCTTGGATTTAATTATTCGTTAACTGCTTTGCTATCGCGTAACCGATCAACTGCTTCTTCAGCCAAGATTTGATCGAAGATTTGATCTTTTGAAGGCGCTACTGCATTTAGCGCTGCCATTGCGAGCTTCTCTTGCTCTTCGCTCCACTTGCCAGGTTCAGTTAGATCAATGATTCGTTTTGGTGTTACTGCCTTAGGGGCACTTAGATAAGTTGGAGCTGGAACTGAATCTGGTTGCCAAGTGCGACGTTGGTCAGCTGAACCTTTTGGCAAAATTACAACGCCGGTTAATTCGCGTTCAGTAAGTGGAATCCAATGATCAGTGGTTGCTTTAGGTGTAATAACTTCAGCCAAATTAGTAGCAGATACACCATTGTTCTCGCGCTGCAGTTGGCGAACTCGGCGAAGTTGTAGACGTTCAGCGATTGTTTCGCGACGCACCTGCACAATGTAAAGCGCAATTCCAGAAAGCGGGACCAAGGTATAAAGAAATTGTAATTTATTCATAATTCCACCAGCCAAAGTAGCGATCAATGAAAAAGCTAGTAACGAAAAAATAATTCTGCGGCGCAATAATTTTTGGGCGCTCTTGGCAACGAAATCTAAATCGGTATGCATCGCACCAGTTTCAGGTATTCCACCTGGAGATTTACTTGCGACAACTTTTAGCGCGCTCTTATAACGTTCGACAGATTTTCCAGAAAATTCTTCACGGTCGTGAATCCATCTCGGCAGAAAGTAGGAAACCCACATTCCGGCGATCGCGAGATAGATAAGTCCTGATGCCATGATGGTTAAAGATAGAGGTGGTACGCGCTCAAATCGGGTATTTAGAGCCTCTTTTAAGGCGTTACTTGATGATCGGGTTTTCCTTAACAAAGGTAATGTGATCGCGCCATGCGCCATCGATATGCAAGAACCTAGGACGTTCTCCTTCGAAAAGGTAGCCAGCTTTTTCGGCAACTCGTCGCGAAGCAGCATTTTCTGGCCGGAGGTTTATTTCGATTCGATGTAGACCAAGCTCGTTAAACCCGTATGCAGTAATCATTTCAACGGCCTGGGTCGTATATCCGCGATTGGCAAAACGACGGTCAATCCAGTATCCGATATGGGCTCCACGTAGCGCCCCATAAATAATCCCGCCCAAAGTAATCTGCCCGATGAGGTTTGGCCCTTGCCAGATGGCGAGTGAAATCGTGCGCCCGCTGCGCCCTTCACGGTTATGGATGCGCACCATCTCTATAAATGAGGGGCGTTTTGAGGCTGACTGACCCCCATCAATATGGTCTGGCACCTTAGGCAAAGTGGCATCCCATGGGGTTAACCAATCGCGATTCTCAGCTCGAACAGCAAACCATTTTGCTCGATCACGCCATCGCAATGGTCGCAGCGTTAAGTCGTTGGTAGTTAATACGACCGGCCAAATTTGCTCGCTCATTGCAAAAAATTAAATGTAGCGACGTTCAAGAACAACAACGGTGACCTCTTGGCCTATGGCTTTCTCGTCGTCATTTTCAGAGAGAGCAATAAAGGCGTTTGCATCTGACAAAGTTGATTGTTCATCTTGTGAAGGAAGTGGCAGAACCGATGCGCCATCTTCGGAAAGAATTGCGCGAATATACGAGCGCAGGCCAGCGGTTGAAGCCACTGGTTTTTCTAGTTTCGCCTTAACTGAGGGGCGATGAATAGTCGCTGCGCCTAGAAGTGTGCGAATCATTGGGCGCACGAAGAGCTCAAAAGAGATGTAGGCCGAAATTGGATCGCCAGGCAAAGTTACGACAGGCGTCTTATCTGGCCCAATAGTGCCGAAATTATGGCGGCCACTGGCCTCTATAGCTAGATCTACTGTGGTGATCTCACCGACCTTGGCAAGAGTGCGGGTGATCAAGTCGAAGGAATCATCTTGACGTTCACCGCTGATAATAATTAAGTCGGCGCGAACTAGTTGATCTTCAATTACCTTCTGTAGCTCTTCTTCATTGTTGGGAATTGAGTGAACGCGATAACCAATTGCGCCTGTTTCGCGAACCGCAGTTGTTAATAACCAAGAATTGGTCTCGAACTCTTCATTTCCAGTTAGCGATTTACCTGGTTCGACTAAATCTGGACCCGCAGATAGAACAACTACGCGTGGATGTGGTCGAGTTGGTAAGTGATCTAGACCGATTGATGCTGCTAAACCGATCTGCGTAGCTCGAATCCGGGTTCCTTCTCGTAGAACTAACCGCTCGCCAGCATAAACATCGCTTGCCAATGTGGCGCCATGTGCATCAAGTAATGGCATATCGAATGCTTCAAGTGGTTTGCAGATGGCAATCAAAGAGGTGAGAAACTCATCTACCTTTGTGCGCTCTGACATAATCTCACCCTACTTTGTAAACCGATACTTCCTAGGGATTTAACTAATGAATGACGCTGTGAAGTCTGAGAAGGATAAGTTGCGCCAACGTTTTCGCGTCGAGCGGCGCGATGGTTTTATCCCTACCGACTTCATAAATCTCCTCGAAATTAGCGAAATTCAATCTTCCCAAGTTATCGCTAGCTACTTTTCCTATGGAGATGAACCAGTTACTCATTTACTAAATCAGAGATTGATTGCAGCTGGCAAAGTTCTGCTGCTGCCCCGCATCTCCGGATCTGAGATGGTCTGGGCGCCATGGAATGGTGAAGATTCAACACTTGATTCAAGTAAGAAAATAGCCGAACCAACCGGTGAACCATTTATTGATTTCCCGGCGATTGATGTGGTTTTAGTACCTGCGCTTCGAATGGATTCTGATGGCTACCGACTGGGACAAGGTGGCGGTTTTTACGATCGCTTCTTGCCTAAGGTAAATGCCTGGACAATTGGATTACTGCACGATGGCGAACTAGCTAGCCAGAAGTTGCCGCGCGAACAACATGACGTGCCGCTGAATGCAGCGGCTACCCCAGACTTAATAGTTCGATTTAAAGCTTAGGCAGATTTCGCGCCATCACAATTCGTTGAACCTGATTGGTGCCTTCGTAAATTTGAGTTAACTTGGCATCGCGCATCATTCGCTCAACTGGATAGTCAGATACATATCCATAACCACCCAAAATTTGGACGGCATCGGTTGTTACTTTCATCGCGGTATCACTTGCAAAGCACTTGCTCGCCGCAGAATAAAACTTTAAGTCACTGTCGTTACGTTCAGAACGTACCGCTGCAGCATAAGTTAATTGACGAGCCGCTTCGACGCTCATGGCCATATCGGCCAACATAAATTGAACTGCTTGGAAATCAAAGATTGATTTGTTGAATTGTTTACGCTCGTGCGCATATTTTGTTGCCACATCTAATGCACCTTGAGCTAAGCCAAGTGCTTGTGCCGCAATAGTTACCCGGGTGTGATCAAGGGTATCCATTGCAAGTGAAAAACCTTTGCCGATTTCACTAATGCGACGATCATCGCCAAGTTCTACGTTATCAAAATAAACTTCGCGGGTTGGCGAACCGCGGAAACCCATCTTCTTTTCAGGCGCACCGAATGAAACACCTGGATCAGATTTCTCAACCACAAATGCGGTAATGCCTTTTGCGCCAAGAGACGGATCGGAAGTTGCTAAAACTGTATAGAAATCAGAGAAACCTGCATTAGAGATCCACTTTTTGCTGCCATTTAAGATCCATTTATCGCCGCTTTGAACCGCTTTAGTACGCATCGATGCAGCATCAGAGCCAGCTTCTGATTCGGATAGGCAATAGGAAAAACCTTTTCCCTTGGCTAACTGTGTTAGCCAGCGTACTTTCTGCTCTTTATTTCCACCAAGCATTAGTGGAAGTGAGCCTAATTTGTTAACTGCTGGAATTAGTGAAGACGATCCACAAACGCGAGCAACTTCCTCAATAATAATTGCAACGCCAAGAGCATCCGCGCCTTCGCCGCCAAATTCAGTCGGTACATGTGAAGCTGCTAATCCAGCTTTTTGAAGTGCATCAAACGCTTCTTGCGGAAAGCGATGATCTTCATCAACGGCATGTGCGTGAGGCGCGATTTCATTTTCTGCAAGCGAACGAACGCTTTCGCGTAGATCTTTATACTCACTTGGTAAATCAAATAGCGCGTCCATTATTACTCCATCACTTAATTGCCGGACCGACGATCACGTTCAGCTAATTCTTGTAGGTACTTATTGTATTGAGCCAAATCATCTGGCTGCCCCATGGCCGCCATTCGTTCCACTGTGCGATCTATCCGACGAGCTTCGCGTGCGTCATCCCGAGTCCACATAATGAAAGTCGCCACTAAAGCAATCAGAATTGGAATCTCACCCATCGCCCAACCGATTGCGCCACCCTTATTTTGATCGGCTAAAAGATCGCCAACCCATGGAGTTTGCAGCGAAGCAAAGTAGCCACCATCGATCTGAGTCGTAGCTGACATCAGAGCGACAGAGAAGAATGCGTGGATACTCATGGCAGCTAGCAAAGTGACAATGCGCAACAAGAATGGCGGACGTTTTGGATTTGGATCAATGCCAATAATTACATGGAAGAAGAGGAATCCCGCCAAGATAAAGTGAATATTCATCAAGAGATGGCCGGCATGGTTACTCATTAAATTGCCAAAAAGCGGCGTGAAATACATAGCAAATAACGAGCCATCGAAGATTAGTAATGCGCCAACAGGGTTGACCACAATTGCTGAATATCTGGAATGAAGAACCGATAGGAGCGTTCCTCGTACGCCGCGCTCTTCTTTATTTCTTCCTTGCGGCAAGGTGCGTAGAGCCAATGTAATTGGCGCACCTAGCACAATCGCGATTGGCGCGATCATGCCAAGTGACATGTGGGCAATCATGTGCCAAGAAAAACTAAAGTGGGCATAAAGGCCTAAACCACCGCTAGTTGCATAATCGATGGCGCTAATTCCAATTGCAAAAGAAATTGTGCGACCTACTGGCCACTTATCCCCCCGCTTTGTTAAAACAATTACACCTTTTATATAAAGCGCAACTGCAGTTATAAGTAAGCCGATCATAAAAGCATCAGGCTCATAACTAAAGAGAATTCGCGCCCAGGTAGGTTCGACTGGCATCGGTACGCCGACAATTGAAAGTGCACGATCAACAACTGAATCTGATTCACGGATAGGTGGTTGAGTTGTTGAAAGCCAAGATCCGGCAAATACAGTTAACGTCATAATTACTACTTCGGCTGAAATTAACTGTAGAAATTTCCGCCAGTTAATTTCAGATAGCTTAGACAAATTTCGGCGATGTAGGTAACCCATAAAGATAAGTGCAATTGTTAAAAGTATTTTGCCGAATACTAAGTAGGCGTAACCACTATTCCAGGCGCCTTTAAAATCCAGACGGATGAAAGCATTGACACTTCCGCTAATAACAACTGCTATTGCTGCCCAAAGCGCCAAAACACTAAAGCGAGGGACAGCTAAGGCTCGCTGGGATGGGCTTAGAAGGGCCACGGCAAATACGCCGCCAACCCAAAATGCTAAAGCGATAACGTGAATTGCTAGCGAGCCAAGAGCCATTGAATGAGATCCGCTTGATGCCGCATGGCTTTGAAAAACCGGGATGATAATCGCAATTATCGAAATTAGTAATAGCCAAACACCTGTACTGATTGATTTAAAGCGTCCAGCAATTGCTGCAACAATTAGCGAAAGAATTAATTGCGCGAATAAATACTGCCCAAGCGCAATCTGAGTCAGAAATGATTTAAGGACATTAGTTTCTAGAGCTGATTGAACATCTAGCCCCAAAATATCTGACAACGTAAAAATGATAAAAGCTATATTTGAAAGAACCCAGATCAGCGCTGAAGATTGAGCAAATCGACGCAATCGATAATTCTCGTCATTAACTTTTCCAGCAAGATCCTGTATTAAGAAAGTTAGCGCTAGCAGCGTTCCGACTAGAAAAAAGCTCGAGGCAATTCCTGTAAATTTAAAGAAAGTCAGAGCATTAGAGATAAAGGATTGGTTCATCGCTCGTTAAATATTCGCCGAGCGTACATTCCTAATCCGACCAGTATGAAAAATGAAATGACCAAGAGCATGATCACGAGAAAATCAGTTCCTTTGCTGCTGCTCGCACTTGGTTGCTCGCTTGCTGTTACTTCAGTTTCGGCAGGAGTTGCAGATTCTGAAGAAACCGCTGCTGGGGCTAAATAATTAAATCGATATGACCCTTCAAGCGGAATATCGTTTTCTGCCAATAATAAATATCTGACCGTGTAGTAACCACCAACAGTTAATTCGGTGAGGCCAACAACTGCTTCATTTTCTACAATTGTTAGAGTTCCATCATCAACGCGAATTCCAGATGGGTCGGTAACTTCTACGCTATTTCCATCTGACATAAGTGGTGATGATGTTGTAATTGTGACAACGCTGGGTGATACCTGGATCGTCGAGCCACCTAGCGGATCAGTGGTTACGAGATCGTTCGCGTTAGCCTGCGGGGCGAGTACGAGCAACAAAGCCGTTATAAAAGCGCCTAACTGCTTCAACTTCATGGATTGCCCCTCTCAGCCAGCTTCGATTAGCCTCAATCGTCCCACTTCTTTAGACTTCACTCTACTACCGCCTCAGATTTCTACTTTTCTGAGCTTTTCTGAGTTTTTCTTTGAGAAAGGATTGAAAATGCCTACCTACCAATATGCCTGTACCGCTTGTGGCCATGAGTTCGAACTCTTTCAATCTTTTACTGAGGATTCGCTGACCGAGTGCCCAGAATGCAAAGGTGAAGTTAAGAAAGTTTTCTCTGCAGTAGGAGTCGTTTTCAAGGGATCTGGTTTTTATAAAACAGATTCAGCTAAGAGTTCGACCGCTTCAGTCCCGCCGGCTACATCGGCGCCAGCCCCAACAACTAAGGCAGATTAATTAACTAGCCCTCGTGATGAGGTGGGCGATCGCCGGCAATCTCAGCATCGCGTTTAGCATCTTCAAGATTTTGCTCGTGATCAACTTCATCTGAAGTTACCTTAGGAAATAGATCACTCATAATTCCTAAGTCTAGCGTCAAAGGTAGGCTTTTACTATGTTCGAGAAACTTGGTCACCTGGTAGTTCGACGCCGTAAATCAATGATGGCGTTCTTCATCATCGGCATCCTCGCCGCAGGCACAATTGGTTCGCTGGTTTTCAGTCGGCTCGATTCGGGTGGGTATTCCAATCCAAACAGTGACTCATACAAAGTTTATGAATATCTCCATGACACTTTGAAAATTTCAGATCCAAATATTGTGGTGGCAGTAGATGCGGGTGATCTGCAAGTAACTGATCCAGTTGTTGCCGAAAAAGCGCGCAAACTCGAATCAGAAATGCTCAAAGTAAAAGGTGTTACGAAAGTAATTTCATTTTGGAATTCAGGCGGCGTGCCATCACTTAAATCAGATGATGGAAAAGCGGCTTTCATATTGGTATACGGCGAAGGAGTTGCTTTCACGCCTGAAAGCCAAGAGATGGGTGACTACTTTCAGAAGAATTTTGATGGAAAGCGTGATGGCTTAACCCTTTATTCGGGTGGTGTTGGCGTAGTTGGAAATGCAATCAATAAGAAAATTGCTGATGATTTAAAAATTTCTGAAGCTATCTCGATCCCACTTACCTTCATTCTCTTAGTCTTTGTATTCGGCGCGATGGTTGCCTCGGCTATGCCACTTATTGTTGGTGTTTCAGCCATTTTGGGTGCCTTCTTCATCCTCTATCTAATCTCTCTAGTAACTAGCGTTAGCGTTTATGCGCTGAATTTGACGACTGGCATGGGCCTTGGCTTAGGCATTGATTACGCGCTATTGATGGTTAATCGCTTCCGTGAAGAGCTGCACCGCGGAAAATCGGTAGAGGACTCAATCGTTAACACAATGGCAACTGCCGGAAAAACAGTTTTCTATTCTGGCTTAACCGTTTTGGTGACGCTCTTTTCATTAACTTTCTTCCCGCTGCCATTCCTTAAATCTTTTGGCTACGCAGGTGTATCAGTTGTTGCACTTGCAGTAGCTGGAGCTTTATTTGGATTGCCACCGATTCTGGCGCTTATCGGAAATAAGGTAGATAAAGGAGTCGTTCGCAAATCTGCCATTACCCCAAAGGATGATGGTCGATGGGCTCAAACCGCGAGATTTGTGATGAAACGTCCAATCAGTGTTGTGATTCTCTCGCTTATTTTCCTCGGCATATTAACTGCACCAATTAAAGATATTGCTTTCTCGCAAGGTGATTCCAGAATGTTGCCAGCAAGCAATCCCGCTGCAGTTGCAACAGCTATGCAAGCCGAAAGATTTACCAACAATATCTCGACTGTAGATATTGTCTTTTTCAATGGCGCTGCTAAGAAAACTGAAATAGCTGCCTATTTGGTTCAAGTTGCTAAAGTTCCTGGAATCTCGGCTGTTGATGTGCCTATTAAAGTAGGCAGTGATATTCGAGTAACCGCATATCAATCAATGCTGCCAAGAACTCCTGAAGCCGAAACAATGATTCATGAAATTCGTGACTTGAAATCACCTCCAGGCACAATGGTTGGCGGTGTCGCTGCTGATTACACAGATTCCCAAGATGCTATTTCGGAAACGCTTCCTAAGGCTCTAGGTTGGATTGCAATCAGTGTGCTTATTCTGATCTTCGTTTTTACCGGCTCCATAATTCTGCCAATTAAAGCGGTGCTATTAAATGTAATGTCGCTGATGGCAACCATGGGTGTACTTACTTGGGTATTTGTGGCTGGCCACATGCGTTGGTTAATTGGCGACTTCACGCTCACCGGGACGCTTGATACTTCGATTGTAATTTTGATCGCAGTTGTAGTGTTTGGCCTCTCGATGGATTACGAACTCTTCCTGCTCTCGAGAATCCGCGAAGAGCACTTGCTTGGGAAATCCAATACTGAATCCGTAGCGACCGGATTGCAACGTTCGGCACGCATCATCACTGCTGCGGCTGTACTACTGGCTGTGGTATTCGCGGCGTTTATTACAAGTGGCGTCACATCTATCAAGACGATGGGATTCGGGGTTGCCCTTGCAGTAATCCTTGATGCCACTTTAATTCGCGCTCTATTGGTGCCGGCTTTAATGCGGCTATTGGGCGAGCGCAACTGGTGGGCGCCTAAGGCGATGCAGCGATTTACGCTTAAGCATTAACTGCCCTTACCCTTTGCCTATGGATTTAATTGCTTCCCTGCAGTGCGCAGACCAGCCTGGAATCGTGCATGCGATGACTTCTGCGGTTTTAGCCTGCGGTGGAAATATCATCGAAAACCAGCAATTTACCGATCCGACTACCAATACCTTTGTAATGCGCACTCGATTTGAAACTTCGCAAGGTCAATCGGCGGCAGAGAAATCTTTGGGTGAAGGGTTATCGAAGTACAACCCAGCTCTACATATTCGCCCAACAGCTCAGCGTCCTCGAGCTCTTGTTATGGTCACCAAAGAGAGTCATTGTTTGCGCGATCTGCTTTATTTAAATGAGCTAGGCGAGCTAAAAGTTGATATTCCATTAGTAATTTCAAACCATGAAGATCTACGCCAGCTTGTTGAATCGCACGGAGTTCAATTCATGTATCTGCCAGGCGATAAGAATGTGCAGGAAGCTGAGATAACAAAGCAGATTGAATTACTAAAAATTGATTTCGTAGTCCTTGCTCGTTATATGCAAATTCTTTCGGCGGATTTCTGTGACTATATGCCAGGAAAGATCATTAATATCCACCACTCTTTTTTACCCGGATTTAAAGGCGCTAAGCCGTACCACCAAGCGCATGAACGTGGCGTAAAAATTATTGGTGCAAGCGCTCACTTTGTGACTAGCGATTTAGACGAAGGTCCAATTATCGAACAGGATGTTGCACATGTAACTCACGCTGCAACACCTGAAGAGTTAATTGCAATCGGTCGCGATATTGAGCGTCGCGTGCTTGCAAAAGCAGTAAAACTTTATTCCGAAGATAAAATCTTTGTAGTTGGTAAACGCACAGTCGTCTTTGCTTAAAGTGTCAGATAACCTAAAGGGTTAGATGATTAGATGAGTGGTGTCCCCGGCGGGAGTTGAACCTGCGACCTACCGCTTAGGAGGCGGTTGCTCTATCCACTGAGCTACGGGGACCAGTATTAATAGGTGAAATCTACCCGCCGCTAGGCTTTAAAAATACGGGGTTGGCAGATCACACTCATAAGGGTAACCTCGGCCTTCTACCGAGATGGAGTTTTTTCCTCATGAGAGGCCAACAATGAAAGCGCTAGTAATAGGCGCTGGTGGCGTCGGTAGAGCAATTGCCAATATCGCATCCCGTAGAAGCTTTATCTCTTCTATGGTTATTGCCGATCGCAATTTTGCTCGAGCCGAAGAAGCAGTCGCCCGCGTAAAAGATGCCCGTTTTTCTGCTGCTGAAGTAAATGCGGCCGAACTTGAAGATATTCGTGCCTTAATCCGCAAGGCAAAGCCCGATGTGGTCATCAATGCAGTTGATCCACGTTTTGTGATGCCAATTTTCTTAGCCTGCGAAATCGAGAATACTAATTACATTGATATGGCGATGTCTTTATCTCGCCCACATCCACATTACCCAAATACCGAAACTGGTGTGAAGTTAGGCGATGAACAATTCGCGCGCGACTGGAACTGGGGCGAGCGAGGAATATATGCGCTAGTCGGAATGGGTATCGAACCTGGCATGAGTGATGTATTTGCTAAATATGCCTCTGACTATTTATTTAGTCGATTAGACTCAGTAACGGTTTTTGATGGCTCGAATTTAACTGTTGATGGTTTTGAATTCGCACCTTCATTTTCAATTTGGACAACCATTGAAGAGTGTTTGAACCCGCCACTTATGTGGGAAGACGGTCGTGGTTGGTTTACGACTGAACCATTTAGTGATCTCGAAGTATTTGACTTCCCTGAAGGCATCGGACCAGTTGAATGTGTAAATGTTGAACACGAAGAAGTTGTGCTTATCCCCCAGAAAGTTGATGCCAAGAAAGTTGCTTTCAAGTACGGTCTTGGAGCGCAGTTCATTACAACTTTGAAGACTATTCATATGTTGGGAATGGATCGCAAAGATACGGTTGATGTGCAAGGTGTAGCTGTGTCGCCACGTGATTTATTAGCAGCTGCGCTTCCTGATCCAGCAACTTTAGGTTCTCGCATGAAGGGAAAAACTTGCGCCGGAACTTTAGTTAAAGGTCTTGATAAAGAGGGCAAACCACGCGCTGTTTATATGTATAACGTCGTTGATAACGCTTGGTCTATGGAGAATTACGGCGACCAGGCCGTTGTTTGGCAGACGGCAATTAACCCAGTAATCGCGATGGAGCTAATTCATAAAGGAATCTGGCAGCCAGATGGCGTCAATGGTCCAGAATGGTTTGATGCAAAGCCCTTCCTAGATTTACTAGCGGAATATGACAGCAGTTGGCATATTCGTGAAGAATCAATTGATGGCATCGTTCCGAATGATGCCTCTACGCTCGTTTAAGTAGATTGGCGCAGATATGAGTAACCAAGGCAAGTGGGCGCTAATTACAGGAGCCACTGCAGGAATCGGCGAGAGTTTTTCGCGCCTACTTGCTGAAAAAGGTTTTAACTTAATTCTTGTTGCTCGTGATTTACCTAGACTTAACGAACGTGCTCTAGGAATTGAAAGTAATTTCAAAGTTGAAGTCAAAGTTATTCAAGCTGATTTAGCAACAGATGCCGGTTGCCAGAGTATTGAAGATTTTATCTCTGCGCATGAAGTTGACGTTTTGGTCAACAATGCCGGATTCGGAATCAACAAATCTTTCCTAGTGAGCGATTTAGCTGCAGAGCAACAGATGTTCGATGTATTAGTAAGAACTCCTATGCGTTTGATGCATGCAATCCTGCCTGGAATGAAGGAACGTAATTCTGGCACGGTAATTAATGTTTCATCAGTTGCAGCCTGGATTGCCGGTGGTACTTACAGTGCAAGCAAGTCATACCTAACTGTTCTATCTGAATCACTTCACACCGAACTCGCTGGCACAAATGTTCGTATTTGCGCACTCGCACCAGGGTTTACTCGAACCGAATTTCATCAGCGTGGCCGAATGAAGATGAGCGCGCTTCCAAATTTCATGTGGCTAAATTCAGACGAATTGGTAGCGAAAGCCTGGTTAGATACCGAAAAGGGAAGCGCTCTTTCTATTCCAGGTTGGCAGTACATAGTCTTAAGTTCATTCTTGCGATTTGGCCCACGGCCTTTAATCCGCAAGCTCGGAATGAATGTTCGAATTCGCCAGCGCAATAAGTAGAACCTCACACCAATTTCGCAGGGTTTTCTCGCGTTACGAGCAGGCTCTTTTATCTTGCTTCGGTAAGATCGCTACATAATCTACGGAGGTCAATATGTTGCGCAAGGTATCTACTCTCTCTATTGCAGCGGCTCTAGTCGCAGGGGTGCTTTTAGCAGCTCCAGCATCTGCCGCAGTAAGCAATGGCTCAACCTGCACCACTCTAAATAAGACCACCAAAGTAAGTGGATTTACCTACAAGTGCGTGGCTGCCGTTAAATCAACCGTGACTCTAGATGGTGCGAAGACAACTATCTTTCTACCTGCCTCTTCGCTAAAAGTGAAAAATTCAAAGCGTTACTACTTGGCCGCTGATTGCATCACTGAATCTGCTGAGTATGCCAAGACAGCTAAGGAAATCGCAGCACTTCAGACCAGCACAGCTAAAGCAGTTGCTGACTTAGATGCTCAAATCGTCACGCAGGGTACTGCAAGCAAAGATGTTCAGTCACAAATTGATGAACTAACTAAAGAGAATGCTGCGCTAGAACTTAAGGTTAAAGAACAGACAGATTTGATTCCGGTAGCTCAGAAGGAAGCAGATAGTTTGACTCTAAAAATTGCTGGAGTTCAAAAGCAAGTTGATGACTTCACTGTGATTCTTAATGATTCAAAAGCTAAGTTAGCTACTCTAAAGGCAGATACCGTTAATGCGACAAAGAATGCAACAGCGATCTCCAAGCTTTCAACAGCGATTACCCAACTATCTACTTCGATCACATCTTTAAAAACTTCTAATTCTCAATCTAAGATCCAGTTGCAATCTGTAAATGGCTCTATTAGCAAGTACAACTCCTCAATCATGCAGTTAAAGAGCACCATCAAGAAGAATTTGAGTTCCATCGAAGCGGCCAAGAAGATTGATGGCAATGTAACAGCTCTAACTAAAACTCGTGAAATCACGTTAGCTAACTTTGAAAATGCTAAGAGCGCACTTGCTCAAACGCTAAATTCACGTAACTTGCTATGTAGCGCAGGTCTATAAGTAAAAGTTAGGAGATAGGGCTGGCCGGTTAACTCTGGCTAGCCCTATTCTTTTGCCCTTTTCAAATATTTTAAAGTTCTGAGTGGGCATCGCTAAAGCGTTTCGAATTCTGGCTGTAGCTCTTCTGCTACTTACCTTTATCCCCTTTAACCAGAGCCAATTTCCCACGCTGACCGCTGATTTTCTTCTATTTAACAGCGCCCCAGTTCTCGCCCTACTTCTAACTCATAAATCCTTAAAAGGTGAAGCTTTATCAGTTCGATTCTCGTTACAACTCGGCTTATTTTCCTGGATTAGTGGCTCTATCCTCTCCTCGTTAGCAGCAGTTTACTTCTTGCCCGAAACATTCCAATTAATCTCAAATTTTCTCTATCTGATCTTCTACCCATTTATCTTTTTTGCTGTTCCTCGGCTATTGCGTCCAAGTCGAGCTTCTTCGAAGATCGAAGTTATTGACTCTGCGATTGTTGCGCTGGGTGTTAGTTCTATCTGCACAGCATTCTTGATTAACCCAGTCTTGCCAAAATTTGATGGCGAAATTACTGATACTTTTTTCGCAATTATATTTCCCGTTGCGGATGTAATTCTAATTGCGTTGATTTTTTCACTTGCGCCATGGCATCGCATCAATCTAAGAGCGGTGCTTCTTTCAGCCGGAGTTTTAATTTTTGCAGTGGCAGATTTTATAAATCTATGGCTGAGCAGTAATGGTGAATATCGATTTGGCACTTGGTCTGATTCGCTCTGGTTAATCTCAATAGTTCTCCTAGCTGAAGCGACTTGGCATAAGAGAGATGAAAGCAAAGAAGCAGTACCAACTCATCCATTCTTCATGGCAATTGCTGTCATCTCTAGTACGGCTTTATTGGCTTCGTTAGCTGTTAAGCCAGATTACTTTCCCAATTTCATCTTAGGTCCCACAATTGCAACTCTAATTCTGGCTTTTATCCGAATGTTCCTTGCACTTAAGGAGGCTGAGGAGATTGGTTCGGAACGAAAGCTAGCTCGCACAGATGAGCTCACTGGACTTCCTAATCGAAGAAAATTTATGGCTGATTTAATTGAGTTTACAAATACTCAAGGCGCACTCTTGCTTATGGATCTAGATGGATTTAAACCCGTTAATGATCAGTACGGTCATGCAGTAGGCGATCAATTGCTTCGAGCTGTCGCTCAAAGGTTTCGCCGAGCTTTGCCTAACCACTCAATGCTCGCCCGCTTGGGCGGGGATGAATTTGGGGTACTAATTCCAGGGGATTACGAGGGCACCATGGAAGCTGCTTTGGCGCTGCATGCCAGCGTTACCTATCCATTTTCTATAGCAGGCGAAGAGATAAAAATTGGGGTCAGCGTCGGGTTTGTCATGAACGATGGAACTCGCGACATGATGCATCGCGCAGATCAAGCGATGTATAAAGCTAAGCGCGAGGATCTAGGGGTTTGTCAGCTTTAATTTCGGCCAAACGCTCAAGCGAATTAATTCGCTCTGCTGCGTGATCGACGATTCGCTCGCAATATCCATGGCTATAGCCAGCTAGGTATAACCAAGGTTCGTGAATTTCGGCTGCTGAGAGATGAGCAAGCTCAGGAATATATTTTCGAATGTAATCACCTTCTGCATCAAAACGCTTTCCTTGTTCGATTGGATTAAAGACACGATAGTAAGGTGAGGCGTCTGTGCCACAACCTGCGGTCCATTGCCATCCGTGTGAATTAGATGCCACATCGAAATCAATTAAATGTTGACCAAAGAAGCGCGCACCATGTTGCCATTCCAGGTGTAAATCTTTAACTAAGAATGAAGCAACAACCATGCGGGTTCGATTATGCATCCAGCCGGTTTGCACTAATTGACGCATCGCTGCATCAACAAATGGATATCCCGTTTTACCTTCACACCAAGCGTTAAATTTATGATCTGGTTGGTCATAACGCATCTCTTTAAAGCGAGGTGCGTAATATTCCCAAGTGGTATGTGGATTATGGTGCAATACATCTGCATAAAACTCGCGCCATGCAATCTCTTTACGAAACACCTCATGCGCTTTGCTATCGCCAAGTTTGGCTAACAACGTTCGTGGGTGTATTTCGCCCCACCGCAGATGTGCACTTAAACGACTAGTCCCATCAATTCCAGCGAAGTTTCGATTCTCATCATATGAATCTAGCCCGTTACTTTGGAATTCAGCCCAGCGCTTGAGCGCTACATCTTCGCCAGCTGCTACCTCGATTTCAGCTGACCAATCTGGAAAATTACGATCTCCCTTAAGCGGCTCAGCACAGTTGATATTGGCTGGTTTTGCAGCAGGTGCGCGCCAACCATGTGTGCACCAAGCTCGATAAAAAGGGGTATAGACGCGATATGGGGTCTCATCTGATTTACGTACTCGACCTGGTGCAACCGCATATGGACTTCCTGTTTTTACTAAATCTATTCCGGCCGCAATTACTTTTTCGTCACGAGCAATTCCATAAGGAGTGCAATCGGCACTTACATGTACTGAATCTGCTTCATAACGCGTCATCAC
>JACCDP010284434.1_pt1 | contig 24574 bp, 19 predicted proteins | sample 7445841 | NCBI WGS metagenome assembly JACCDP01 (sample SAMN15323441, study PRJNA562643) | freshwater metagenome | isolation source: river surface water | place: USA:Blue River Watershed | collected 2017-08-17
AGAAAGAAATTTAGATGCTGTTATCAAAACATTGGATCAGCCCGTTTTAGGCATTTGTTTAGGTATGCAATTGTTATGCTCTTATTCCGAAGAAAATAATACACCCTGTTTATCTGTATTTGATGAGCGTGTTGCTTCTTTTATGCCCAATGGATTCGATAAAATTCCGCAGGTGGGTTGGAATACGATAAGTGGGTATGGGTCAACATTATTTAATGGCTTAGCGTCTGATGCCTATTGTTATTTTGTGCACGGATATTACGCTTCTCTTGGACCTGATACCGTTGCTACTACCCATTATATTTTACCATATAGCGCAGCGCTACAAAAAAATAATTTTTACGGGGTACAATTTCATCCCGAAAAAAGTGCTAGGGTGGGAGAAAAAATTTTACAAAACTTTTTAGATATTAAATAAGATGCAAATCATACCTGCGATTGATATTATTGATGGAAAATGTGTTCGTTTAACGCAGGGTGATTATGCGCAAAAAACCATTTACAACCAAAATCCATTGGAAGTTGCAAAGGCCTTTGAAGATGCAGGTATCAAAAGGCTTCATTTAGTGGATTTAGATGGCGCAAAAGCAGGTGCTGTAAAAAACTGGAAAGTATTGGAGTCAATTGCACTGAACACAAAATTGGTGATTGATTTTGGGGGTGGTATAAAAACGGACCAAGATGTTGCACTTGTTTTTGAGCGTGGGGCATCCCTTGCAACCATTGGCAGTATTGCGGTAGCTAATCCTGCGCTTTTTTTAAGTTGGGTTAGTATGTATGGGGCTGATCGTTTTTTTTTAGGAGCGGATGTAAAAGACAACTTTATAGCTGTTAATGGTTGGATGCATACTTCTACTACTAGCATTGATACATTTATAGGTGATTATTTGGCAAAGGGTATTTCAAATATTTTTTGTACCGACGTTTCAAAAGATGGTAGGCTAGAAGGACCTTCTACTGAACTTTACCAGTCACTCATTATCTCATTTCCGAGTTTAAAACTTGTAGCTAGTGGTGGGGTAAGTTCACTTCAAGATTTGGAAGAACTTGATCGTATTGGTTGTTCGGGTGCTATTGTGGGTAAAGCAATTTATGAAAACCGTATTTCACTAAGCGCATTGCAGCAGTTTAATGCATAATTTAAAAGTATGTTAGCAAAAAGAATTATTGCCTGTTTGGATATTAAAAATGGAAGAACTGTAAAAGGTATCAATTTTGAAAATATCCGTGATGCTGGTGATCCTGTCGAGCTGGGCGCTTTTTACGCAGCTGCTGGTATTGATGAACTTGTTTTTTTAGACATTACTGCTACCAACGAAAAACGTAAAACGCTCGCGGATTTAGCAAAAAAAATTGCTGCCGTTATTAATATTCCATTTACAGTGGGTGGTGGTGTTTCTAGTATTGATGACGTACGGGTGTTATTGCAAAATGGTGCTGATAAAATTGCTATTAATTCCGCTGCGTTTAAAAATCCTACATTAATAGCTAGCTTGGCAAAGGAATTTGGGAGTCAGTGCATCGTGGTGGCCATTGATACCAAAAAAGAGGCGGATGGTGAATGGTATGTTTATTTAAATGGTGGAACAGTGCCTACTAAAACAACCTGTTTGGCCTGGGCTAGGGAAGCCGCTCGCCTAGGGGCTGGCGAAATCCTTTTAACATCGATGAACCATGATGGTACCAAGGCAGGTTTTGCACTAGAAATTACAGCTGCTGTTTCAAAAGCGGTTTCAATTCCGGTTATTGCATCGGGGGGTGGTGGAAACATGGAGCATTTTGAGGCTGTTTTTACAACAGGCTTAGCAGATGGGGCTTTGGCAGCCAGTATCTTTCATTTTAAGGAAATTGAAGTACACCATTTAAAATCATTTTTATTAGACAAAGGATTGCCAATTAGGCTTTAATTTTTACATTTACCAACTATTATGTTAGATAGCATTGATTTTTCAAAATATTCGGATGGACTGGTGCCAGCTATTGTTCAAGACATTGAAACCAGTAAGGTTTTGATGCTTGGATTTATGAATGCAGCTGCTATTGAAGCAACCCTCTCCACAAAAAAAGTTACTTTTTTTAGTAGGTCTAAAAATAGGCTTTGGACAAAAGGAGAGGAAAGTGGCCATTTTTTGAATTTCAAAGAAATGTTACTTGATTGTGATGCCGATGCCCTGCTAATAAAAGTAATTCCAGTTGGGCCTACTTGTCATAACGGAACGGATACATGTTGGGGTGAAGAAAATGATGCCGCTCAGTTTTTAACGTATTTAGAAACTGTAATTGCCAGCCGTAAAACCGAAAGTCCTGATCATTCTTATGTAGCATCTTTGTTTGCAAAAGGAATCAATAAAATAGCGCAAAAAGTAGGCGAAGAAGCAGTAGAACTTGTGATTGAATCCAAAGATGACAATGATTTATTGTTTTTAAATGAAGCCTCTGATTTGCTTTTTCATTATTTAATTTTGTTACAGGCAAAAGGATATCGATTGCAGGATGTCATTGAAATATTAAAAAATAGACACAAAAAATAAATTCAAATAATTATTATGCGTAAACTAATTATATACACACTATCATTCTTGTTTGCTTTTCAATCTGCCATTGCTGCAGATTTTACGGTTACAGGAAAAGTTAAAGGGTTAACCAACGGAACTGCGGCCACTTTAAAAAATGTTTTTAATGGACAAGCGCTTGCAACAGCAACAATTGCTGATGGTGTTTTTATTTTGAAGGGCAATGTTAATGAAGGCATGCTATTACAACTAACATTTTCTGCTGCACCTCAAATAAACATTGAAATGTTTATTGGTAATGAAGCTGTAATTATTGAAGGTGATATAGCTACGCCCGATCAAATTAAATTAACTGGATCTATACTACACCAGACCTACGAAAAATTTAGAATTCAGTTTGCTCCTTTAAAAGACAAACTCAACGCTATTGTGCCGCTTATCCAAGCAGAAACAGCGCAAACCCCCAAACGTGATTCACTCATTAATTTATTTAATAGTTATAAGCAAGTGCTTTTAAATGAAACGGTGGGATTTGCAAATGCCAATCCCACTTCTGTTGTAAGTTCATTTGCCCTTTTTGCAGTTGGGCCTTTGTTTTCAGGACCTCAAGAATTAGAATCTACTTTTAATACATTACAGCCAGCTGCTAAAAAAGGCTATTTTTCTGAAATGATTGTAAAGTCTGTGGGTGATGCTAAAATTGGACAAATAGGTTCTATGGCAACAGAATTCACACAAAATGATCAAAATGGTAAGCCAGTAAAGTTGTCTTCATTTAAGGGTAAGTATGTACTCATAGATTTTTGGGCTAGCTGGTGTAGACCTTGTAGACAAGAAAATCCAAATGTAGTTGCTGCCTATAATAAGTATAAGTTAAAAAACTTTACAGTACTTGGTGTTTCATTAGACCAGGATAAGAACGGTTGGATTCAGGCGATTGCAGCCGATAAACTTACATGGACCCATGTTAGTGATTTGAAATACTGGAATAACGAAGTGGCACAGCTGTATCGTATTCAAAGTATACCAGCTAATTTATTAATTGACCCTACTGGAAAAATTATTGGTAAAGATTTAAGGGGTGAAGATCTCTTACAAAAACTAGCCTCTATTTTAAAATAGGCTTGCATAAGTTGCTGGGTCAAAACCAATTGCCATAATTTTACCCTTCTTTGTAACAATGGGTCTTTTAATTAAGCTCGTATTTTCTTGTAGTACGGCAATAGCGGTTGTTGCTTTTGCGCACTTTGCTTGATCCGCTGGGCTCAATTTCTTGTATGTTGCAGATTTTGTATTTACAATCAGTGTAAAATCCTGTTGAGACATCCAGTCTTTAAGTAGTAAAGCCGTTACCCCTTCTTTTTTGTAGTTATGAAACACATATTCAATTTTGTGTTTAGTAAACCAGTCTAAACTCTTTTTTACAGTGTCGCAATTGGGTATGCCGTAGATCGTTAACATAGTGGCCGATTATTTATATAAAATTAACCAATTAGCCTTTATTATTTCACATCTTGCACATAAAGATTTATTTTGTAAACGATACTATGAAGTCTTTTTTATGCATAATCAGTGCCTTGTTTTTTTGTATACAAGGCTATTGTCAAAAACCAGCTACTGGGGCCAGTCGTATGATGGGCCTTATTATTGGCAATGTACTAGACGCTGGTACGAATAAGCCTTTGTCATATGCTAGTATCCAGTTAAAAAAAATGACAGACACGGCTGTGGCGTTTCAGGTAGTATCTGATAAAAACGGCGCTTTTGAATGTTTGAATTTACCATTTGGATATTACAAGTTAAAAGCTACGATGGTGGGTTATGCTAACCTTACATTAGATAGTATTTATTTAAGGGAGGAGCGTTACGATTTTAATTTAGGGGATATTAAATTAAACCTTTCTGGCTCGGCTATCTCAGAAGTTATTGTGTATGCCGAAAAACCACTCATAGAAAATAAGGATGATAAAATCATTTTTAATGTAGGGGAAAGTGCGTTGAGTGGAGGAGCCACTACTGCCGAATTATTAAAAAATATGCCCCTCATTAACAATGATCCTAACGGAAAAATATTATTAAAAGGGAAAGAGCCTCGGATACTAATTGACGATAAACCTACCGATTTAAATGCGCAACAGCTTCAAGATTTGTTAGAGAGCCTGCCAGGAAATAGTATTGATAGAATTGAGGTGATGACAACCCCTCCTCCACAGTATGCAACTGAAACAGGAGGCGTTATCAATATTGTCACTAAAAAAGGAAAAATTGGATGGGTTGGAAGGGTAAATGTGAGTGCAGGAACAAGGGGCGAATCATCAACATCCGCAAATGGCAGTTACCGAAATCAAAAACTAGTGTTGAACCTGAATGGTGGTGTGGGTTTTAGTACCATCACTGGCAATGGCTATTCCAAAAGAGAAAATATTTATAGAGATTCTGTAAATTATTTTAACACACAAAATAGGTTTACTAATTTTTCATCGAGGCCAAATTTTCGTGCACAAGCCGATTATGAAATAGATAAGCAGCATATTTTATCACTCACGTATCAGCTCAATCCAAATTCTTTCGACAACAATTCTAATAACACGTATACCAATATTAATAACCAGCAACAAATTTACCGTTTAAGCAATCGTAACAATCATAGTGTTGGAGGGGGTATAAATCATGTGGTTTCTGGCAGTTATAATATCAAACAAAAAACAGGACCGGGTTACCTTCGATTTATTGCAAATGCTAATTTGTCAACGACCCATAATAATAGAACATTTTTTCAGCAGTTCCTATTTCCGGATAAAACACCCACGGGTGTAGATTCTACCCAACGACAATTATTTAATACAGACAATAATTCAGCTTCACTTAGAATTGATTTTTTGCGTCCTTTAAAAACCAAGCAACATAATTTTAATGGCGGGATTTCTATTTTAAATACCTGGTACCATGGCCTTGTGAACACCCAATTTTTTCGTAAATCGGATCATTTGTTTGTGAACAATGATGTATTGAGCAATGATTTTACCAATGATCAACTTATTGCAACAGCAAGAGTAGGGTTGTCTTATAATTTTAAAAGTAAATACCGCTTATCATTTGGAGTGCAAACTGAGTATACCAATTTGCAATTTCTTTTTTTAAAGGGTAATGCCAGCAATGTAGACAATGGTTATTGGAATGTACTCCCAAATTTCACCCTTCGTAAAGAGTTTTCAAAAGAAATGAATACAACGCTCGTATATAGGGCTACTATTAGAAGACCTGGTATTGGTGAACTAAACCCAAATATCGATTATAGTGACCCGTATAATATTAGATTTGGAAATCCGTATTTAGCTCCCACATTATCGCATAATTATGACTGGAATTTTAGTTATGTTAAGGGTAAGTATTATGTGAATACTTCACTTGGATACAATCAATTAAAAGATGTTTTTAATAGCATTCGAACATTGCAAGCGGGCGGTAAAACAGAAGTGACTTGGAAAAATATTGCAGATAGACGTGAATATGAAGCTAGCGCTTGGGGTGGTTATACCTTTACTAAAAAGTTTCGATTGAATGGTAGTGCAGGATATACTTTTAATCAATATGGGGCTTCGGAAAAATTATTATATAAATATCGAGACGGTGCCACTTTTTACACGAGTCTTAATTATAATTTTACGCCTAGCAACCTACTTACTTTTGAAGGCACAGCACGCTACAATAATTTTGCAGATCCACAGGGAAGGAGTAGGAGCAATTTAACCGTTAATTTAGGGGTTCAGCGCAAATTTTTAGATCGTCGTTTAATTGTTTCCATCAATATTATTGATCCTACCACCCAGCAGCAGTTTCAAACCTTTGTGTACGGGGCTAATTTTAATTTGGAATCTTTTAGCTCAAGTAATACTCGAAATTATCGAATTGCTATTAGTTATCAATTAAATAAAGTAGTTACAAAGCCTGTTAAACCTTTGCAGAAAGCCAGCTCTCGCAAATAGGTATCATCCAGCTATTCATCAATTCTTTTTTAGTGCCTACTGTATTGTTAAAATAGATAGTAGTTGGGCTAATATGATTATTTGATACAGCGTATTTGATTTGCGCAAGTGGTAATAGTTCAACTTTGTCCTTTACTAAAAAGGCAAGCATTTGTCTATCAAATAAATTTACTTTGCAAAGGGCCTCAATTTGTTTGATGGTTCTAAATAAACTATCGGTGCTGCAGCCACCTACCGTAGCCTCCGATTCATCAGCAATGACAACAATAAATTGTCCAAAAAATAAATTGGCATAACCATTAACCTCTTTGCCATGGCTTTTCCAGCCGCTGCAATGGTCCTTTAATATGCTGTCAATTTCAAAAGCTTCAGACATACTAAATAACCTGCTACTTTGAAAAATCCAAACACGTGCGTTCTCATTAAAATGGGATGGAATATGTGCTTCAATTGAAAAATTCATGATTGAGTAGTTTAATTATGCCATGCTTTCTGCAATGAGTTCTGCTATATCTAGAACTGCCATTTCATTTTCTTTTTCTTTGTTTTTGATTCCGTCTGTCATCATGGTATTGCAAAATGGACATGCCGATGCAATAATTTGTGCCCCTGTTGCCACGGCTTCTTCGGCTCTTTCTATATTTATTCTGGTGGTGCCAGGTTCTTCTTCTTTAAACATTTGAGCACCGCCAGCACCACAGCATAATCCATTAGAGCGGCATCTTTTCATTTCAATAAGTTCTGTATCTAATATTTCTAAAACCTTTCGAGGGGCTTCATAAATGTTATTAGCACGGCCTAAATAACAACTATCATGGTAAGATATTTTTTTGCCCTTAAATGCTCCGCCTTCTTTTAATATAATTTTTCCTTCATTGATTAAAGATTGAAGTAAAGTGGTATGATGTATGACTTCGTAATTTCCTCCTAGCTCTGGGTATTCGTTTTTTATGGTATTAAAACAGTGCGGACAGGTGGTAATAATTTTTTTAACACCATAAGCGTTCATGACCTGAATATTTTGATAGGCCATCATTTGAAATAAAAATTCATTACCTGCTCTTCTAGCAGGGTCGCCAGTGCATGCTTCCTCTTTCCCTAAAATTGCATAACTAATACTTACTTTATCTAAAATAAGAGAAAATGCTTTTGTTATTTTTTGGGCTCTTTGATCAAAGCTTCCAGCACAACCCACCCAAAATAAGTATTCTGGCATTGTTCCTAAGGCCATCATCTCGGCCATTGTATTTACTTTCATAGGTATACTATTAGTTTTCTTTTGCCCAATTTTCACGGTCTTCCGGAGAAAATTTCCATGGGGCAAAATTGTTTTCAATATTTGAAAAAGTATTATTCCATTCGGTTGGTGCGCTACTTTCTTCCATAATTAAAGACCTTCTTAATTCCATAATAATATCTAATGGCGATAAGCTTACAGGACAGGCCTCAACACAGGCATTACATGTAGTACAAGCCCTTAATTCTTCAACACTGATATAATTGTGTAAGAGTGTTTTTTGATCGTCTACAAAGTTTGTGTTTTTTTGAATGTTTTGCGCTACTTCTTCAAGTCTATCTCTGGTAGCCATCATAATTTTACGCGGGCTCAATAATTTACCAGTGGTTGTAGCTGGGCAAGCAGCTGAACATCTGCCACATTCGGTGCAACTATATGCTTCCATTAAGCTCTTCCAATTCAAATCAAAAATATCCTTGGCACCAAATGTAGTAGGTTGCGCGGCATCTGTTGGTGCCATAGTTGGATCCATGGCATACAACACTTCATTTTGAACTGAGGGCATGTTTTTCATTTTCCCTGCTGGCTCTAAGGCACTGAAATAGGCAGCTGGGAACGCAAGAATGATATGTAAATGTTTAGAGTAGGGTAGGTAATTTAAAAAGGCCAAAATGCCAATGATGTGAAGCCACCAAGCGCCTCTTTCAATAATCATCAATGTAGTAGGCGAAATCTGATTTAATAATGGTACTAAATTACTTGAAATGATAAATGACCCTGTTAACGGATAATGCGTAGGATCAATACCTTGAAGGGTTTGATCTGCACCGTTCATTAAAAAAAACAGGCTCATTAAAATAATTTCAACAACGAGTATCAGATTTGCATCTGTTTTTGGCCAACCCGCTAAATCGTTACTTGCCAATCTTTTAATGTATAAAATATTCCTTCGTGCTAAAAAAATAACACAAACAACGGTAACGCCAAAAGCAAGTAGCTCAAATACATTGATAAATAAGCTATAGTAGCTGCCAATAAAGGGTAAAAACACACGGTGTTTACCTGTAATGCCATCTATGATAATTTCTAGTACTTCTAGATTGATGATAATAAATCCGGCATAAATGATGAGATGTAAAAATGCAACCAAAGGATTTTTGAACATCTTTTTTTGACCCAGCGCAAGCAGTAATACTTGTTTCCATCTGCGTCCAGGTTGATCATATTGAATCTCGGATTTACCCAGTAAAATGGTTTTTTTTAGGAGGGTGGCCTTTTTGTAAAAAAGGAAGCCTGCGGTACCCAAAAGGGCTAAAAAAATCAGTGGGGCTAACATTTCCATGGTGCACAATTAGACTGCTAAGATAAGTTGTTTTATTTAGTTGTGATTCAGTTCGTATTGTGCAAATATTCTTGTTACATTTGATACTAAATCTTGTGTCTATGGAAACCAACAATTCTATTCTTTCTGCCGCTGCGGCACAGCAAAAAATGCACCGAATGGCACTTGAATTGGCAGAAAATATAGCGCCTGCAACAAAGTCTTTAATACTAATTGGGATTCGAAACAATGGGGTAGTAATCGCCCATAAAATTGCAGCGTTATTGACCCCTTATGTTCAGTGCAGTATTACTATTTTGGAAGCATCATTAGACAAAGAAATGCCTTCAACAATTACGTATAGTGCACCCGCTAATTTTACAGGAGCGCATATCGTTTTGGTAGATGATGTATCTAATAGTGGTAAAACGCTTTTATATGCCATCAAACCATTATTAGATTTTTATCCAGTAAGCATTCAAACCTTGGTACTTGTTGAAAGAATGTACCGCCTCTATCCTGTGAAACCTGATTATGTAGGCTTGTCTATTTCTACTTCTTTACAAGATCATATTCGGGTGCTGGTTACGGGTACTGAAATCGACGGTGTTTGCGTAGAAACCAAAGCTTAATTTTTACTATTTTTGTAGTCTATTCAATACTATTTTATGGATCATTCTATTCAAGACAAAGTTTCGGTATGGCTTTCTGGTAATTACGATCAGGCAACTAAAAACGCCATTGCTAATTTGCAACCAGATGAATTGGCCGATTCTTTTTATAGAAATCTCGAATTTGGCACTGGTGGTTTACGTGGCATTATGGGTGTGGGTACCAACCGCATGAATAAATATACGGTGGGTATGGCTACGCAGGGTTTTGCGAATTATCTCAAAAAAACATATGGTAATGAACCCATGTCGGTAGTAATTGGCCATGACTCACGAAATAATAGTAGGTTTTTTGCCGAAACTACGGCAGGTGTATTTGCAGCCAATGGCATACAAGTATATTTATTTGAGGCATTAAGGCCTACGCCCGAATTAAGCTATGCTATTAGGCAGCTTGGTTGTAAGGCAGGTGTGGTTTGCACAGCTTCACACAATCCCAAAGAATACAACGGGTATAAAGCTTATTGGAATGATGGTGGACAACTCGTGCCTCCGCATGATAAAAATGTGATTCATGAAGTAGAAGCGATTACAAGTGTTGATGAAGTGAATTGGACGGGTGGTGAAGCCAATATTACCATCATAGGACGTGAAATGGATGAGGCTTATATTAATATGGTTAAAGGATTAAGTGTTTATCCCGAAGTGATTCAAGCCCAGCATGATTTATCTATTGTGTATACACCGATACATGGTACAGGTATAACATTAGTACCAGAAGTATTGTCTCGTTTTGGATTTACCAATGTTCATATTGTAGAAGCACAGGCAACGCCTGATGGTAATTTCCCTACGGTAGGCTATCCCAATCCCGAAGAAAGTGAAACCATGGCGATGGGACTTGCTATTGCAAAATCACTGGATGCCGATATTTTATTAGGTACAGATCCAGACGCTGACAGGGTAGGTATTGGTGTAAAAAACCATAAAGGCGAGTGGGTACTCATGAACGGTAATCAAACGGCAGTATTAGCTTTTGCATACCTCATTGAAGCACGAAAGGCAAAGGGTATTGCAAAGCCAAACGACATGGTTATTTCAACCATTGTAACAACCGCTATGATCAATGAAGTAGCTAAACAAAATGGGGTAGCATGTTACAATGTACTTACTGGATTTAAATGGATTGCAGAACTCATCAAAGAAAAAGAGGCCAACGAAAACTACGTAATTGGTGGTGAAGAAAGTTTTGGTCTCATGATTGGAAATGAAATTAGAGATAAGGATGCAGTGAGTGCGGTTGCTTTACTTTGTGAGATGGCGGCGTATGAAAAAGCGAAAGGTAAAAGTTTGTTTGATAAAATGATAGAGCTATACATGCAGTATGGTTTTTATTACGAGCGGCTCATTAGTATTACCAAAAAGGGCATGAATGGGCAAAAAGAAATTGCTGCTATGATGGAAGGGTATCGTGCCAGTCCGCCGCAGGCCATAGACGGGTCAACAGTAGTTGAGATGTTGGATTACGACATGCAAACTGGAAAAAACTTAGTGAGCGGCGAAACCTGGAACCTGCAATTACCTAAAAGTAATGTGCTTCAATTTCTAACCGCCGATGGAAGTAAAATTTCGGCAAGGCCATCAGGCACAGAGCCTAAAATAAAATTTTATTTTAGTGTGCATACTACACTCGAATCTAAAGAAGCGTATGACAATACTTTTGCAGGGTTAGATCAGAAAATTCAACGAATTATAAAAGACATGTCTTTGGCATAGGGTGAATCATGGAGCAAAAATTAGAAGACAAACACATTCATAAAGGACTTCGGAAACAAATGGTGGATCTCCTTCGCCAAAAAGGAATCACCGACGAATTGGTATTAACCGCTATCAATACAGTGCCTAGGCATTATTTTTTAGATTCGGCATTTTTAACACATGCTTACGAAGACCGAGCTTTTCCAATTGGCGAGGGCCAAACTATTTCGCATCCGCATACGGTTGCGTATCAAACGCAATTGCTTCAAATTAATAAGTCAGACAAAGTATTAGAGATTGGAACGGGTAGTGTATATCAAGCAACTATTTTAGCAGAAATGGGGGCACGTGTTTACACGATAGAGCGTCAAAAAAAATTATTTGATTTACATAAAGACTATGTTTTTAAAGCCAAGTACCCAACAATAAAATTTTTTTATGGGGATGGTTTTGAAGGTCTTCCAACCTATGCGCCCTTTGATAAAATTATCATTACAGCTGCTGCGCCCTTTATTCCTCCTAAATTGGTGGAACAATTAAAGCCTGGTGGCATAATGGTGTTGCCTGTAAATGAGGGGGAAGGGGACCAACAAAGAATGATCCGAATTAGTAAAGACATAAACGGTGAAATTACCGAGGAGTCTTTTGATATATTTTCTTTTGTTCCGATGTTAACGGGTAAGAACCGCTAACATCGGAATGTAATATTGTTTATTGCATCATATCCATACCGCCACCATTCTGATCTGCTTTTGTATTTTTACGTTTGAAGAGTGCCGCATCAAATTTACCAAAACGGTAATTGAAATTCACCCTTAATACTTGTGGGTCTCTTCTACGTTCACTTGTTTGCGTAAAGAAGTTACTCTCTGAATATGATTTAAATAATTGAGTTCTTAAAAAATCGTTCATGCTAAGGGTTAAAGAACCGCTCTTACCATTTTTCCAAGTCCACTCTTTTCTGATGGCTAAATCTAGGCCATAACGCGGCATATTAAAACCTTGTGCTGATGTTTGAGCACCACCGCCAAACATGCCACCCCAGCCGCCACCTCCGCCGCCACGGCCACCACCACCTCCAACGTTTGGAGAAAGAATGGTTTTAGCTTGATAGTCACCACTCAATTGAATGGAAAGTGTTTTGTTTAATTTAAAGCTACTGTTCATTTTCGCAAACCAACTAACCCTTGCATCGTTGCTAATGTTTTGACCTGGAATGGTTGCATTAATTTGAGAGCTAAATAAATTACCACTTAATGTTAGGTCCCACCATTTTGTTACAGGCATTTTATTGCTTAATTCTAAGCCATAAATAATACTATTGTCGGCGTTAATATATGAACTGTAATATACTGGCATGGTGTCCAGTGGATTCAATTCATTTTTGCCTGTGTACACATATCTTGTAATAAGGTCAGTACTGTATTTGAAAAAAGCAGTAACTAAAAAGTTAGCCCCTTTTTTGTATGCATTGTTATATGAAAACTCAAATGAGTTGGTAAATTCTGGTCTAATGCCTGGGTCACCAACACTAATATTTTGAGGATCAGAAAAATCTGGATAAGGAATTAATTGCCAGAAGTTGGGTCTATTAATACGTCTTGCATAGTTAAACTGTAAATCTTCTTTTTCAGAAAGTTTGTACGTTAAAAAAGCAGTTGGGATCAAGCTTAATGGGTACTGTACTTTAAAGCTAGCTGAGTCTTTTCCGGCAGCTGTCAAAAGAGTACCGGTATAATTTGAACTCTCTGCTCGAAGTCCTAGTTGATAGCTAATTTTTTTAACCCTGAATGTATAGGTTGCATATGCAGCATACACTTGATCATTGGATTTGAAACTATTACTAATCCTAGATATCATGTCATATTTTGCAGTCACTGGATTGTATCTAAATTGATTGGATACTGATTCATTTAAGCGAACAGTACCTCTTAAACCCATTTCAAGTTTGCTATCATCGGTGATTGGATTTTCGTAATCCAATTGACCAGTAATGTTACTAGAATTACCTGAACCAATGGTTTGTTGTAGTAAAGGAAACCCTTTTAGCGTATTATTGATGAAGTAGGTTTGTGTATTAACGTTTGATGTGTTATTACTGTTTCTTTCATTGTAGTTTACATCCGCAGATAAGCTTTCGCCATTTTTAGCATAGTTGTGTTTAAAGCTCAACTGGCCTCCAAAACTATTTGATTTTGATGCGTTGCCACTTAGGATTTGGTTGTAAGAAGTATAAACACCTTTAATGGTAGAATCTGCTTTTTGGTTATTTTCAGAATCGAAATTTCCTGTGTTGTAATTACCAGCAAATGACAAAGTGTTTCTATTATCAATAAAATAATCGAAACCGCCTCTCATAAAACTAAATCCACCATCATTAATCGATTTCGCAGTATTACTTATTGCACTTGGTGTAGCAAAGAAGTTGTCTCTAATGGTGGAACTATTACTGATGGATTTAAACTGGTTTAAATTCGCAGATAAAAATGTGTTTAATTTACCTTGTCTGACATTAATATCGGCGCCTAAATTTACTTTAGCACGAGAATCAATACCTGTTCTTAATCCGCCATTATAGCCTACTTTTTTATTCTTTTTTAATACGATATTTATGATACCACCATTTCCACCGGATGCATCAAATTTAGCAGATGGGTTGGTAATTAATTCCACCCGATCAATAATATCAGAAGGAATTTGATCCAGAGTTAAAGTAGTGGGTCTGCCATCCACAAAAATTGTAGGAGCAGCATTTCTTAGTGTTACGTTACCGTCGATATCTACGTTTACAGAAGGAATGTTTTTCATGATTTCTGTTGCAGACTGCCCAGTGCTCACTAAATTTTTGTCTACATTAAATATTTTACGGTCAATCCCCATTTCAAATTGGGGCTTACTTGAAGATGTAACTGTTACGTTACCAAGGTCTGTTGCGTCAGCAGTAATTTTGATATTGCCTAAATCTTTATCGGCCATGCTTAACATTTGCTGCATATTTGGCGCTGCACCTGGTTGAGGCATTTTAATGCCAAAACTGATGGTTTGATCAAACGTTTTAAACCCAAGGCCAGAAACCTTTAATTTATAGTTGCCAAATAAAGAGAGGTTTTCGAAACTAAAATCTCCATTTGACTTGGTGATTTGGGTATTTAACACCACTTCTTTCATTTTTTTTGTTACGGTATCAAATTTATTGCCCGTTAATTGAACCGTCATGGCATCTAGGGCCTTGTTTGTCTTACTGTCTACGATTTTACCGTAAAAATGTCCAATATTTGTTTGGGCACCACTTGGCATACCACCTGTTCTGGCACCAGGATATTGCGCTTGAAGGCTATTCAAGCAAAATCCAACGAATAATGTAATTATTACTATTATTTTACGCATCTTATTTATTTATAATTATTTATGCAAAGGTCCATCAATTAATTGAATTCAACATTACCAATGGACAAGCGGTAATATGACAATTTTTTGGGGGTAAAGTTTTCAAAAAGGCTAAAAACGGCTGTTTTTTATCGGTAAACGGCAAAATAATGGAGATTAGCCGCCAATCGAGGTAATTAACACCTGAATGATCCCGATTAAAAACCCTAATACCGCACCTATAATTTCTATGAATTTGAATTCTTTTGACATGATGGATTGAAGGATCTCCTCTAGTTTGTCGGAACTAAAATTGCTTACTTTATCAGTTACAATGGCTTCTAAATCAAGCTCATGTTTGAGTTTATCCATATAACTTGTCATGAGTACTGGAAATAAGCTTTCTAACTCCTTCATAAACACTGATTTAAGCTGTTCAATGGTTTTGTCGCCAATAAACATGCTTATAATTGGCATTTCTGCGGCCAATTTATTGCGTAAAAAGTTGTCAATATGCGTTTCTACTAGGGGCATTAGCTGTTGTAGGTTGCTTCCATCGGTGATTTTAGCCTCAATATCTTTGAAGGAAAGTAGTTCCTCACTAACGAGTTTGCCAAGCTTTTGTGCAAATAAGTGCTGTCTTTTAGGGAAAATGCCCTGAAAAGTGATGCCCAATACTTTTACAGGAAGTCTTGGATGAAATAACATTTTAATGGCTATCCAATTGGTAAACCAGCCTATAAATGCTGATATCAAAGGGATTGAAAGAATAAGTAAAGACATAGTGTTGGTAATTTAAAAAACCTATAAGCAAATACTTATAGGTTTTAAATAAGATGGGAGAACGATGGGTCTCGAACCCACGGCCTTCAGTGCCACAAACTGACGCTCTAACCTACTGAGCTACGCTCTCCGTCTTTAAGGAGTGCAAAAATAAGGTAATTGAGCATTTAACAAAATCTCATTTTGAACTTTCTTGGTTGCCGCTTATCAAAACCTTTGTTAATTTGGCTCAAATGCTGTTTTTTGCTGCTTCTTTTCAGCTAATTTTGATTCCTATCAGATTTCCAACATGGAAAAATTTAAAGCATTTATGAAAACAAGAAAAGGACTACTTCTAGGGGGCATTGTTTTATTTGGCGCTATTTTTTTTGCATTTAAAGTAAGCAGCAGTTCACCAGAGCTTCAGCCAACACAACGTCAAAAATTATTGGCAACCGTTGGCGCATTGTTGGGAGCACAACATTACAGTCCTAAGGTTATTGATGATGCTTTTTCTAAAAAGCTTTTCACCGCTTATTTAAAAGCCTTAGATCCTGAAAAAACTTTGTTTTTACAATCTGATGTCAATGGGTTTAAAAAATTTGAAACAAGTTTAGATGATGAAATAAAAGGAGCGCCTATTGCATTTGTTCCCGCTGTTAGTGCTGTTTATTCCAAGCGCTTACAAGAAACGATTCTTTTGTATAAAGAAATTTTAAAAACGCCATTTGATTTTAATACCAATGATTCGGTGCTTTTAGAAAATGATAAACAAGAATTTGCAAGTTCTACTACAATCCGAAAAGAACGTTGGAGAAAGCAATTGACCTATGCAGCACTTGAACGTTATGCAGATTATTTAGATCAAAGAGAAAAAAATAAAGGCAAAAAAGATTACGTAGCTAAGCCAGATTCTACACTCGAAAGAATGGCAAGAGAGCAGGTGTTAAAAGCGACCAATAAACGGTTTGATCGAATTCAAAAAACGTTTAATGAAGACCAGCGTTTTACCGCTTTTATTAATGCAATTACGGGTTTGATGGATCCACACACTGATTATTTTCCACCCATCGAAAAACGTGCTTTTGACGAAGGTATGAGCGGCCGTTTTTATGGGATTGGCGCACAATTAGGAGAAGATGAAAATGGTATTAAAATTGCGTCGGTGCAACCGGGAGGGGCTGCTTGGAAATCTAGGGAAATTGATGCCAATGATGTTATTTTAAAAGTAGCACAAGGGAGCGCTGAACCGGTTGATGTTGCCGGTTATGCCACAGAAGATGCCGTAAAAATTATTCGAGGAAATAAAGGTACAGAAGTTCGTTTAACGATTAAAAAAACCAATGGAACTGTAAAAGTGGTAACACTTATTAGAGAGGAAATTGTACTGGATGAAACATTTGCAAGAAGTGCGATTGTAACAGAAGGCACTGATAAAATTGGATATATTTATTTGCCTGAATTTTATGCCGATTATGAAAGAGAAGATGGTAATCGTTGTTCAGAAGATATTGCAAAAGAAATTGTGAAATTTAAAGCAGAAAATGTAAAAGGAATCGTTATTGATTTACGCAATAACGGTGGTGGATCATTGTACGAAGTGGTTCAAATGGTGGGGCTCTTTATAAATCAAGGGCCTGTGGTGCAGGTTAGGGATAGGGAAGGCAAGTCTAATATTTTAAGTGATCGTCAGTCGGGTAGTTTATACGATGGGCCATTAGCGGTTATGGTCAATGAATTTAGTGCTTCCGCAAGTGAAATTTTTGCCGCAGCCATTCAAGATTACAAAAGAGGTGTAGTTATTGGAAGTTCCTCCACCTATGGAAAAGGAACAGTCCAAAGAAGTATTCCTTTTGGTACCCCCATCGATCCCACTAGTGGCCGTACCGATATGGGTGCTGTCAAGTTAACTTTTCAAATGTTTTACCGTGTTAATGGCGCCTCTACTCAACTTCGTGGTGTAGAGTCTGATATTGTTTTACCTGATAGTTATGAGTACTTAAAAATTAGAGAAAAAGACAATGAGTCTGCGCTCCCTTTTCATAAAATCCCAACCGCTCCTTATTTTTTATGGAGCCAGAGTGCGGTGTATGAGTCTGCTATCACTTCGGAAAAAGAAAGGGTAGAAAAAGACGCTAATTTTACTACGCTCAAAAATAATTTATCTTGGATTGCCAGTACTTCCGAAGGATTTGCGCCTTTAAGTTTATCTAAATACCAGGCTTTACAAACAAAAATTAAGAAAGTAGTAGAACAAAACAGCGCGCTATTAAAAGTTGCGAAGCCTTTATCGGTAAAGCCAGTAGATGTTGATAGCAGTAAGTTTTTCAATAACCCGGATAAAAATAAAGGGGAACGTTATAAAGCTTGGCTAAATGCAGTAGCGTCCGATATGCCTATTAGTGAGACGGTTAAAGTGATGAATAAAATGATACTAGCTAAATCTAGTTTTGTATTTAAATAAGCCACCCATTACATGTATTACTGAGTTTTAATTTTAGTATGGAGAAACAGAAGAAATGGTATGCTTTATATACCAAACCAAGGTGGGAAAAAAAAATTGATGCGCAGCTTAAGAAAAAAGGAGTTGTGTGTTGGTGTCCTTTACAAAAAATAGAAAAGCAGTGGACCGATCGAAAAAAGTTAATTGAAGAACCCTTGTTTCGATCCTATGTATTTGTTCACATCGATGATAGTGAAACAACAAAAGTTAAAATGACTGATGGCGTTTTGAATTTCGTTTTTTATTTAGGTAAGCCCGCAGTTATTAGAGAAGAGGAAATTGATATGATTCAAAAATACCTGGGCGAAAAAGAAGCTACATTGCAATTAATTTCTGATGAAGGATTTAGGGAAGACACCAAAATAAGAATTAACTACGGGGTGTTTATGGACCGGGAAGGTGTGGTCACTTTTAGCGACAAAAAGAAGGTATACGTTCGTTTACAAAGTTTAGGTCAGGTGATGGTGGTTGAATTCCCACATTCCCATGTAAGCCTTATATAGAATAGGTTTTATCGCATTTCCCAATCAATAATTTGATTGGCCCATTCTTGCCTATATGGCGTTGTAATTCTAATATAATTATCTGTGTAGCCTTCCATCATTCCATTTTTATTAAAGTCTTCAAAGAGTACTTTGCGGGCACTTCCTACATGTGCCGCAGTAAAATATTGAAGCTTCATAAATGATAAATTTCGAAGGGCTTTGTTGCGTTCATTTCTGGTAGCAACAGGAACTATTGGTTTTATTTCTAATGCCTTGGTATTGTCTCTTTCGGAATAGGTAAATACGTGCAAGTAGCTAATATCTAAATCGTGTAAAAAATCAAATGTTTCTTTAAAGTTTGCATCTGTTTCACCAGGAAATCCCACAATCACATCCACGCCAATGGCGCAGTGTGGTATCAGTTTTTTAATGAGTGCAACCCGCTCTTGATACAATTCTTTCTTATATCGCCTACGCATGAGTCCCAAAATTTCGGCACTACCACTTTGTAGGGGTATGTGAAAATGTGGCATAAACTTTTTACTCTTTGCAACAAATTCAATGATTTCTGGGGTTAGTAAGTTGGGTTCTATGGAAGAGATCCTGAACCTTTCTATGCCCTCAATATTATCTAATGCTTGTATCAGGTCAAAAAAACTTTCGGTATGTTTTTCTCCATTCGGCCCTTTCCCAAAATCACCTAAATTAACACCTGTTAAAACAATTTCTTTTGCGCCACTGGCGGCTACCATGTTGGCTTGCTCTACCACATTAGCTACTAAATCACTTCTACTTTTACCTCTTGCCATGGGAATGGTGCAAAATGAGCAGTTATAATCACATCCATCCTGTACTTTTAAAAAACAGCGGGTTCTATCATTTTGAGAGAAAGAAGCTGTAAAACCTGTTACATCCTCAATATCGCAACTGCAAATGGTGGTTGGGTTACCCTTTGAAAGACTGCTAATATGGGTTGCTAAGTTAAATTTTTCGGCAGCACCTAGTACCAAGTCTACCCCAGGAATTTGAGCAATTTGCTCGGGTTTCAACTGCGCATAACAGCCCGTAATTACGACAAAACTTTCGGGGGCTCTTTTTTGAATCCGGCGTACAATTTGTCTACATTCTTTGTCTGCATTGTCTGTAACAGAACAGGTATTGATTACGTACACGTCGGCTAATTCATCAAACTCTTTTTTATCAAAGCCTTCCTGTTCTAGCATTCTAGATAGGGTAGAGGTTTCTGAAAAGTTAAGTTTGCAGCCAAGTGTATGAAAGGCAACGGTTCTATTTTGACTCATGAGCCCACAAAGATAAGCAGGAACATGGATTTTTTGGCCCTTAATAGTATCTTAAAATCCGAAATAATAGTCTTTGGGCTTTACATTTTACGATTAAAAAGTTATGTTTGTCTGTCTTTTAAAACGAAGAATTATGCTTTTTACAAGAATTAATAATTTGATTGGATGGGTTGTGTTTTTGATTGCTGCCACCGTATACATTTTAACGGCCGAAGCTGGGGGTAGTTTCTGGGATTGTGGTGAGTTTGTGAGTAGTTGTTTTAAGGTTCAAATTCCGCATCCACCGGGTGCTCCTTTATTTGTAATAATTGGACGTGTCTTTATTGTACTGTTTGGCGATAATCCATTAACGGCTGCTAAGGCGGTAAATATTATGAGTGCACTTGCTAGTGCATTTACCATTTTGTTTTTGTTTTGGACCATCACTCATTTTGCGCGCAAAATAATGGGTCTCAAAACTTCTGAAACCTTAACAACAAGTCAAATCATTAGTGTAATGGGTGCTGGTTTTGTTGGGGCACTCGCGTATACATTTAGTGATTCATTTTGGTATAGTGCAGTAGAAGGCGAAGTATATGCGTTGTCTTCTTTTTTTACGGCGATTGTTTTTTGGGCCATTTTAAAATGGGAAAATCATGCTAGTGAAGCGGATGCTGATAAGTGGATCGTATTTATCTTTTTTATGATGGGCCTTTCTATTGGCGTTCACCTTTTAAATCTATTAACCATTCCAGCCATTGTGATGGTTTATTATTTCAAAAAACAGGATAGTTTCAACTACGCGGTTATCCGTAAGTGGTTTGTGCGCATTATTGGTGTTGGAGGTGTTCTTGCTTTTATAGGCGGACTCGTTGTAGCCAACGCCGAAGTAAATCCAGAGCGTGGTGTTGAAATGGATAGCACACTAGGTGGACTCATGTTACTAGGAACTATTGCTGCTATTGGGTTACTTTATTACCTCGAATCATTAAACAAAGGCACTAAAAAAACATACGCAGGTATTTATATATTTTTTGTAATTGCCTGTGCCATTACAGGTATTGTACAAGTAGGTGTTATTCAGTACACGGTAAAAGCAGCTGGTACCTTTGACCGCATTTTTGTTAATAATTTTGGTTTGCCATTTTTTACAGGGTTTACAACCTTCTTTGTTCTAGTTGCTGCTCTAATTTGGTATGGTTTAAAAGTGGCTGCATCCAAAGGATGGTCAATACTTAGACTTGGTATTTGGTGTTTAACATTTATGTTAATTGGTTACAGTAGTTATGTAACCACTATGATTCGAAGCAGCGCCAATCCATCTGTTGATATGTACAACGTGGATAATCCAATTAGCCTTGTAGGTTATTTAGGACGTGAACAGTATGGTGATTTTCCACTCTTATACGGTCAAAAATTTAATGCTAGACCCATCGATGTAAAAAACACGGGCATGCGTTATCAAAAGTCTACCGACAAATATATTGAGCTAGGTGAAGACCGAAAATATGTGTTTGCCGCAGAAGATAAAATGGTGTTTCCGCGTGTATGGGATTTAAGTAATGATCAGAATCACGCCGACTACTATGCCTATTTTTTAGGCATTAATCGTTTACAAGATGGCACTTATGAGCGCTCTCCAAACCAAGTAGATAATATCAAATACTTTTTTGGGTATCAATTAAACTGGATGTATTTCAGGTATTTTATGTGGAATTTTGCGGGTAAGCAAAACGATAATCAAGGTTTATTTGCTGGTAATGTAAGAGATGGTAACTGGATTACTGGTATTGCACCTATTGATGAGTTATTTTACGGTGACCAGTCTACAATGCCAGATAGTTTAAAAAATAATAAGGCGCACAATACACTTTTTGCCCTTCCTTTTATTTTAGGTTTACTAGGTATGTATTTTCATTACAAGAAAAAGAAATCAGATTTTGGTGTTAACTTCTTGATGTTCTTCTTTACAGGGTTCGCCATTGTACTTTATTTGAACCAAGCAGGGTATCAGCCTCGTGAGCGTGACTACGCTTATGTTGGAAGCTTTTATGCTTTTGCTGTTTGGATTGGACTTGGTGTACTCATGGTAAAAGAATTATTAAGCAAATCAATCAATCAAACTACAGCAGCTGGTATAGCAACGGTTGTTTGTTTATTAGCAGTGCCTGCTTTAATGGCTAGTCAGGAATGGGATGATCATGATAGAAGCAATAAAGTTATTGCTAGAGATTTAGCTAAAGATTATTTAGAAAGTTGTGCACCCAATGCTATTTTATTTACGTTTGGAGACAACGATACTTACCCACTTTGGTATGCACAGGAAGTAGAAGGTATTAGAAAAGATATTCGTGTTATTAATTATAGTTTACTTGGTATCGATTGGTACATCAATCAAGTTCGATATAAAGTAAATGAGAGCCCTGCTATTGATGTGATTTGGTCTGCAGATCAAATTGAGGGTAGTAAGCGTGATTATATCGAGTACAAGCCAAACGCATCTATGCCGGATGATAAGTTTTACAATTTGTACGACGTTATGAAAAATTATGTGGGCAAAGACAACCCTGATAATGATTATAGTTTCCCTGTAAAAAATGTAACTGTTCCAGTAGATGTAGCAGCTGCTATCAAAAATGGTACGGTAAATGCCACTGATAGTGTGTTATCTTCAATGGATTTTTCGTTACCACGTAATGCATTAATGAAAAATGAATCTGCGGTATTAAATATCATTGCTGCAAATAATTGGAAGCGTCCCATTTATTTTACCAATGCTGGTGCAGAACTTGGATTTGATCAGTATTTGCGTAGAGATGGATTAAGCTACCGTTTAACACCGGTTAAAAATAGTAAGGTAAATACCGATTGGATGCTAGATAAACTTACCAATAAGTTTGCTTTTGGTAATGCTAATAAGCCCGGTGTTTATTTTGATGAAGAAAATAGAAGACACCTAGGTGGAATTAGATCTGCATACGCGGAACTTGCTATTGATTTGGCTGCTAAAAATAGAAAAGAAGAAGCAAAAGCGGTACTTAATAAAGTAGACAAAATGATGCATGAAAGCAATTTTGGATATGGCTTAACGAGCAGGGGTAATTTGCACAACAGAAATTCTCTATTATTTTTAGAAGCTTGTTATTTAGCAGGAGATCAGGCCCTCATTCAAAAAGTAAGTGCTGCTGTTAAAAAAGATTTAGAGCAACAAGTTAAATATTACAATACGTTATCAGGCATGAAAGCGGATAATATGGCACAGGAAAAACAAACAGCTGAAACGTATTTGCAAGCACTAGGTCAAATGCAAACGATGTATAACCCATCTGTTGAGATTCCTGGTAAAGTAATGTCTAAATAGGCAAATAATTAATATTAAATCATTTCCTTTAATTTGGCAACCACAACATCAATTTCATTTTTGGTGTTGTGTTTGCTAAAGGAAAAACGAACAGTAGTAATATCCGGGTTGTTATTGATGGCCCTAATTACATGCGAGCCAGCATTAGCTCCACTGCTACAAGCACTACCGCCACTCGCGCAAATGTGATGAATGTCTAAATTAAAGAGAAGCATTTCACTTTTGTTAGAGGCTGGGAAATTGGCGCTTAAAACGGTATATAAAGCCGCTCCAAGTGGATCTCCATTAAATGATACCCCTTCTATATTTTTTTGAAGTTGCTCCATCATGTATAGCTTAAGTCCACCTATGTAGGCACTATCTTTTTCAAAATGATCTGTGGCAATTTCAAGTGCTTTTGCAAAGCCAACAATCCCGTATAAGTTTTCGGTACCTGCACGCATATTGCGCTCCTGTGCACCACCATGTACAAATGGCTTTATTTTAATGGATTCGTGGATATACAAAATACCTACCCCTTTTGGGCCATGAAATTTGTGACCTGCACCAGTAATAAAATGAACAGGGGTGTTTTTTAAATCAAAAGGGAAGTGGCCTACCGTTTGTACCGTATCACTATGAAAAATGGCATCATATGCACTACAAAGGTTGCCAATTTGATGTAAGTCAATCATGTTGCCAATTTCATTGTTGGCATGCATGAGTGTTACCAAACATTTTTGGGTACTATTTTTTAGCAGGGATTCTAGATCTGAAATATCTATATGTCCATTCGGCAAAAGTTTTACATAGCTTAAAGAGGCGGCTCCAATTTTACTCAAATGTTCAACCGTATGACTGGTTGCATGGTGCTCAATAGGAGATGAGATAATATGGGTACAGCCTAAATCATACACAGCAGCATGAATAGCGGTATTGCTACTTTCGGTTCCGCCGCTGGTAAAGAATATTTCGGATGGACGTGTATTTAATAAAGCCGCTACTTTTTTTCGCGCATTTTCTATGGCCAACCGTGTTTCACGGCCATAACTATAAATAGAAGATGGATTACCAAAATGGGTTGTCATATAAGGCATCATGGCCTCAAGCACCGCTGGGTCTAATGGTGTAGTGGCCGCATTGTCTAGGTAAATCCTTTCCATGTTTTCAAAGATAAGAATTTGTAATTTATTGAATGGAAACAGCCACTTCCTGGATGTCTTTCATTAGCTTTTGAGCAATGTTATCAGCCACGTTTTGAGAATTACTTTCGGCATAAATTCTGATGATGGGCTCTGTATTGCTCGATCTTAGGTGTACCCAGTCCTGCTCAAAATCAATTTTTAAACCATCTTCCGTATTGATGGAATGGTTCTTATATTTTTCTTTGAGGCTCGTAAATATTTTTTCTA
>JACCDP010113972.1_pt1 | contig 24548 bp, 22 predicted proteins | sample 7445841 | NCBI WGS metagenome assembly JACCDP01 (sample SAMN15323441, study PRJNA562643) | freshwater metagenome | isolation source: river surface water | place: USA:Blue River Watershed | collected 2017-08-17
CACCAGCGTGGCATCGGCACTGTTCTGCACCAGCACGTCGCGCGGGCTGATGGCCACCGAACAGGCGGCGGCGGCCATCGCGCCCGCGTCGTTGATGCCATCGCCCACCATCATCACCGTGCCCCGTGCACCCTCGGCGCGCACCGCGGCAATCTTCTGCGCCGGGCTCATGCCAGTCCGGATCTCGTCCAGCGGCAGCGACTGCGCCAGACGCAGACCGCTGGCAGACGGGTCGCCACTGAACAGGACTGTGCGCATGCCGTCACGGCGCAGCGCATCGAGCATGCCGGCGGCGTCAGGCCGCAGGGCATCCTGCAGACCGATCCAGGCCAGCGGCCCGGGGCCGCAGAGCAGAATCCACAGACCTTCCTGTGTGGGCGGCGTGAGGGCGGGATCACCCGGGCAGGCAAAGGCAGGTTGACCGAGGCGACAGGCGATGCCACCGATCATGCCACTCACCCCGCCGCCGGGCACGACGTCGACCTCACTGGCGATGAGCGACGTGGGCGCCGCAAAGGCCCGGGCGATCGGGTGTTCACTGTGGCGCTCAAGCGCCGTCGCCATGGCCAGGCACTCCTGCTCAGTGCGCTCGCCGAGGGGAATGACGGACTGCACCTGCAACTGAGCCTCGGTCAGCGTGCCGGTCTTGTCGAAGGCGATAGTCGTCGTCGCCGCCGCACGTTCCAGGAACGCGCCATGGCGAATCAGCACGCCATGACGGCGCAGCGTCGTGGTGGCCACGGTGATGGCGACGGGCGTGGCCAGGGACAGGGCACAGGGGCAGGCCACCACCAGCACGGTCAGCGCAATGACCCAGGCGTCCGCACTGCCGGCGAGATGCCAGGCCACGCCGGCGCCGGCCGCCAGCATCAGGACCGTACCGATGAACCCCGCTGCCGCGCGATCGGCCAGCAGGGACCAGCGCGGTCGATAGGCCATCGCGGCATCCTGCAGACGCGCCAGGCGGCTGAGCAGGAAATCCTGCGCGCCGCTGGCAGCCTGCACCAGCAGCGTGCCATCGTGATTCAGGGCACCGGCCAGCACCCGTGCACCCGGGGCGCGCAGCACAGGCAGCGGCTCGCCGGTGAAGGCGGCATCGCTGATGCTGCCACTGCCTTCCAGCAGGACACCGTCGGCCGGGAGGGTCTCACCCGGCAGTACCTGCAGGACATCGCCTGCCACGACCTCGGCCAGGGGAATCGTGGTGAACTCCCCGGCAGTGCAGGCCGAGCGTCGCCGCACTGTCGCGGGCAGCAGGCGCAGCAGGTGCTCGGCATTGTCCTCGAAGTGCTGCCGGGAAATGAGTTCCACATGACGGCCCAGCAGCAGCAGGAAGGCGAACATGCAGGCGGTGTCGAAATAGACAGCACTGCCGAAGCTCAGGGTGTTGTAGACGCTCAACCCCCAGGCCGCGAGGATGGCCAGCGACACTGGCAGGTCCATGCCCAGCTGGCGATGGCGCAGGGCCTGCCAGGCTCCTCGGTGAAAGGGTGCGGCGCTGTAGAACACCACCGGCGTGCTCAGCGCCAGCGAGGCCCAGCGCAACAGGGTCTCATAGAGGGGGTCCATGCCGCTGGCCGGATTCTGTGCCGTGGGCGGGCCAGCAAGGTAGGACGCCATGGCGAACATCATCACCGGCATCATGCACAGCCCGGCCACGCCCAGACGCAACAGCTGCGCGCGCCACAGCGCCTTGCCGGCCTCGCGTTCGGCATCGGGCAGATCGGGCACGGGACTGTAGCCGAGTTGCTCGATCAGGCTGACAAGGGCAGACAGGCGGGCGCTGTCGTCGAAATGCACTTGCAGACGGCGCCGCGCAAAGTTCACCGTCACGTCCCTCACCCCTTCCTGGCGTCCCAGCACCTGCTCCAGCAGCCAGACGCAGGCCACGCAGCGCAGGTCGGGAATCAGCAGACGCAGGCTCACGCCGCCCTCTGCGGCAGGGCTCAGCGCCGGCAGGTAATCCTGCACATCCCGCGCACGGCGCTGTGAGCTGGCCGCGACGGACGTGGCGCAGCTGGCGCGATAATCATAGAAGGCATTCAGTGACAGGGCGTCGATGAGCCGGGCGGCGCCTGCACAGCCCTGGCAGCAGAAGCTGTGCAGGGTGTCGCCGATCTGCGCCTCGCAGCGCTCGGCCTCCGGGATGGGCGCCTGGCAGTGATGGCACAGGCTTGTGCGGACCTTGTCGAGCATCAGAACCTCACCATTTCCGCCGGCGTCACGACACGCTGGCGCAGGCGCCAGTCATTGTCTGCGCCGCGCAGTTCCAGGTACCACACGCCCTCGGCGCCCAGCAGCCGGGCCAGGGTGGCGTCCGGGTTCTGGAACACTGCACCGCCCTCCGACTGAAACAGGAACACACGATCCGCCTGGCTGTCGGTCAAATGAAACAGGAACAGCTGCAGCAGCGGTTCCTGCGTTCCCGCCAGCGTCAGTCGAGCGCCCTGCGCATCCAGCTCCAGACTGGCGCTGATGCCAAGCGCGCGGGCCGCATCGTCCAGCGCCCGCAATTGATTGATGGCCTGCCCGTCGCGGTAATAGGTGTCCACCACCACATCGTCGGGGTAATACAACGCCGTCACGAACATGAAGACGCCGAAAAGCACGGCGGCGAAAGGCACCAGCATCAACACCCATGGCCAGCGGTGGCGATACCAGTGCGTCTGTGTGTCTGCCTGCAATGTGCCGGTTCTGCTGTTCATGGTGTATTCCTCAGCGCGCCAGCGGGCGCGGACCGAAATAGCGACTTTGCGTGCTCACGCGCAGCGCGTCTGCGCCATCCACGGCAGCGGAGTCCAGCACGAAGTCGAACGCCGTGTTGAAGTCAGCGAGCTGATCCGGGTCGACCTGCACGCGCACCACCGCTTCGACGATCTCACCCGCCGGCACACTCACCGGGGTGTCCGGCAGCAGTCGCGCGGCGGGCAGTCCCTCCACCTGCAAGGTATAGGTCTGCTCCGTGGCCTGCATGTTGATGATCTTGAGCGTGAATACGTTCTCGATCAGGCCGCCGGCCACCGGCTGGTAGAGCTGGCCACGATCGCGGTTCACGTCCAGACGCAGGGGCGTGCGGGTGAACAGTACGCCGGCAAACAGCAGCAGCATCACCAGCAGGGCCGCGCCGTAGCCGAGCAGACGCGGTCGCTTCCAGGTCCAGCTGCCGCCGGCGAGCTTGTTCTGCGTGGTGTAGGACACCAGGCCCCGGGGGTAGCCCATCTTGTCCATCACCGAATCGCAGGCGTCGATGCAGTGGGCACAGCCGATGCATTCGTATTGCAAGCCATCGCGGATGTCGATGCCGGTCGGGCACACCTGCACGCACATCGTGCAGTCGATGCAGTCGCCCAGCCCGGCAGCCTTGTGGTCCGCGTTGCGGCGACGCGAGCCGCGCGGTTCGCCCCGGGCGGTGTCGTAGGAAATGATCAGCGTGTCCTGGTCGAACATGGCCGACTGAAAGCGGGCGTAAGGGCACATGTAGATGCAGACATGTTCGCGCATCCAGCCCGCATTGATGTAAGTGGCCAGGGTGAAGAACAGGGACCAGGAACTGGCGGTCAACGGCAATTGCCAGGCCAGGGCGTCCCCGATCAGCTCGCGGATGCCGTAGAAGTAGCCGATGAAAGTCACCCCCGTCAGCGCGGCAAAGCCGAACCACATGCCGTGCTTGAGTCCGCGTTTCCACACCTTGTTCCAGCCGGCACGATTGCGCCCCTCGCGGCGGAATAAGGACGGCGTCTGGTCCAGGGCGATGCGCTGATGCCGTTCGCCCTCGGTGATCTGCTCGGCCCACATGAAGATGGCCGTCCAGATGGTCTGTGGACAGGTATACCCGCACCACACCCGGCCCAGCAGATTGGTGACGAAGAACAGGGCGAAGGCGGCGATCGCCAGCGTCCACATCAGCAGCACGAAGTCCTGCGGCCACAGGGTCAGCCAGAAAATGTGGAACTTGCGCTCCGGCAGGTCGAAGAGGATGGCCTGGCGGCCCTCGATCTGCAGCCAGGGCGCCAGGAAATAGCCCAGCAGCAGGGGCCAGCCGGTGTATTGCCGGAGGGTCTGGAACAGGCCTTCCATCTTGCGGATGTAGATCTTTTCCTTCTTCTCGTAAAGATTGAAGACGCGTGAATCCACGTCCTCGGAATCGATCTGCTGCGCAGGAATCCTGTCCATGGCGGACCTATTGGGTGCTCAGGCTGCGAACATAGGCCGCGAGGATATGCACCTTGTCTTCGCCCAGGCGTTCGGCGAAGGCCGGCATCTGCCCGTTGCGGCCGTGGCGGATGATGTCCTCGATGCGCAGACGGGAATTGCCGTACAGCCAGGACTCGTTGTTCAAGGCGGGGGCTCCGAGCATCGGCTGGCCGCTGCCATCGGGCATGTGGCAGGCCGCGCAGAACAGGGTGTAGCGCTCCTGACCGGCAGTCGCCAGTGCCGCGTCGACTTCGCGGCCGGCGAGCTGCTCGACGTACTCCGCCACCTCGGTCACGCCTTGATCCTGCAGCGCCGGGCCCCAGGCCGGCATCATGGCCTGGCGGCCCTGCATGATCGTGGTCTTGATCTGCTCGGCGCTGCCGCCCCAGTGCCAGTCGCCGTCCGTCAGGTTGGGAAAGCCTTCGCTGCCGGTGCCGGCCGCGCCATGGCAGACGGCGCAGTTGTTGGCGAACAGCCGGCCTCCCATGCGCATGGCGGCCACATCGTTCACCAGTTCGTCGACCGGGACGCTCAGATACTGGGCGAACAACGGGCCGTAACGTTCGTCGGCCGCCTCCTGCGAGGCTTCCAGAGCGCCGGCCTGCGTCCAGCCGCCGAGGCCGGCGAAGTTGCCCAGCCCCGGGTAGTACAGCAGATAACCGATGCCGAACACGATGGTGATGATGAAGCCCCAGAACCACCAGGCCGGCAGCGGGTTGTCGTACTCCTCGATGCCGTCGTAATTGTGACCGGTGGTCTTGCCCGGATTGCGGGTGCTGCGGTTCAGGTACAGGATCAGGAAGAAAGCCAGCAGCGACCCGAGGGTGCCGAAGATGATGAACCCGCTGGAAAGACTACTCATGCCTGTTCTCCTGCACTTCCTCGTCGTCAAACGGCAGCTGCGCTGCCTCGTCAAACTGCTTGCGCCGGCTCGGCCCGTAGGCCCACCAGACCACTCCCGCGAAAGCCACGGCACACAGCACGGTGGCCAGACTGCGCATGTCGGTGATGTCCATTCTCAGCGCCTCTCTGTGATCAGGGTGCCCAGCTGCTGCAGATAGGCAATCACGGCATCGGCTTCCATCAGCCCCTCGAGACCCTCGCTGGCACCGGCAATGTCCTCGTCGCTGTAGGGCACGCCCACGGCGCGCAGGGCGCCGAGCTTCTTCGGCAGCACCTCGGCGTCGATCAGCGTGTCGAACAGCCAGGGGTAGGCCGGCATGTTGGAGCCGGGCACCACGGAGCGCGGGTCGAGCAGATGCGCCCGGTGCCAGTCGTCACTGTAGAGCCCGCCCACGCGGGCCAGATCCGGGCCGGTGCGCTTGGAGCCGAACACGAAGGGGTGGTCATACACCAGCTCACCGGCCACCGAGTAATGGCCGTAGCGTTCCACTTCGGCGCGCAGCGGGCGGATCATCTGGGAATGGCACACGGTGCAGCCTTCGCGGATGTAGATGTCGCGCCCGGTCAGCTGCAGGGGGGTGAGGGGCTTGAGGCCCTCGATGGGCTCGGTGACTGTCTTCTGCGACATCAGGGGCACGATCTCGACGATGCCGCCCAAGCTCACCGCCAGCACGATCAGCACGATCATCAGGGCCAGGTTCTTCTCGATGAATTCGTTCATGCCAGCGCCTCCCGTGCCGGAGCCGATTCACTGTCCGGGCTGATGCCCTCGGCCAGCGCCAGCTCGCGGGTCTTCCAGATGTTCCAGGCCATCACCAGCATGCCGGTGAAGAAGATGCCGCCGCCGATGAAGCGCACCACGTAGCCGGCATAGCTGGCCTCGACGGACTCGATGAAGCTGTAGGTAAGCGTGCCGTCACTGTTCACGGCGCGCCACATCAGGCCCTGCATCAGCCCGTTCACCCACATGGACACGATGTAGAGCACGGTGCCGATGGTGGACAGCCAGAAATGCAGATCGATCAGCTTGACGCTGTACATGTCACCGGCCTTGCGGCCGTACATCAGGGGAATGAGGTGGTAGACCGCACCAATGGTGATCATGGCGACCCATCCCAGTGCACCGGAATGCACGTGGCCGATGGTCCAGTCGGTGTAATGGGACAGGGCGTTGACCGACTTGATGGACATCATCGGGCCCTCGAAGGTGGACATGCCGTAGAAGGACAGCGACACCACCAGGAACTTCAGGATCGGGTCGGTGCGCAATTTGTCCCACGCGCCGGACAGAGTCATGATGCCGTTGATCATGCCGCCCCAGGACGGCGCCAGCAGCACCAGGGACATGGCCATGCCGAGGCTCTGGGTCCAGTCCGGCAGCGAGGTGAAATGCAGATGGTGCGGGCCGGCCCAGACATAGATGGCGATCAGGGCCCAGAAGTGCACCACCGAGAGGCGGTAGGAGTACACCGGCCGTTCCGCCTGCTTGGGCACGAAGTAGTACATGATTCCGAGGAAGCCGGCTGTCAGGAAGAAACCCACGGCATTGTGGCCGTACCACCACTGCACCATGGCGTCCAGGGTGCCGGAGTAGACGGAATAGGACTTGGTCAGCGTGGCCGGCACCGCGAGGCTGTTGATGATGTGCAGGATCGCCACGGCGATGATGAAGGCCCCGAAGAACCAGTTGGCGACGTAAATGTGCTTGTCACGTCGGCGTGCGACAGTGCCGGAGAAGAGCACGCCGTAGGCCACCCAGACCATGGCGATCAGGATGTCGATGGGCCACTCCAGCTCGGCGTACTCCTTGGAGGTGGTCAGCCCCATCGGCAGGGTGATCGCGGCCAGCACGATCACCAGCTGCCAGCCCCAGAACACGAAAGCGGCGAGTCTGTCCGAGATCAGCCGGGTGTGGCATGTCCGTTGCACGATGAAAAGAGACGTCGACATCAGGGCGCAGCCGCCGAAGGCGAAGATCACCGCATTGGTGTGCAGCGGGCGCAGGCGGCCGAAACTCAGCCAGGCGGTGTCGAAGTTCAGCGCTGGCCAGGCCAGCTGGGCGGCGATCAGCACGCCGACCAGCATGCCGACGATGCCCCAGACCACGGTCATGAGGGCGAACTGGTGAACGACTTTGTAGTTGTACGTGGGGTGTTCGATCATCGGTGTGTTCTCGGTGCGGCCCGGATTGACTGCCATCCGGGTGTGGGCGTTGACCAGAGCTGCGCTGCCTCGGCATGAATGCGAACAGCTGCAGGCCGGCCTGCCTGAACGGAATATGTGCCCCGAGGGGACCACTTGGCAAAGTTTCGTTCAGATTGTCGCCAGGCATCGTGACAGGATGAACCTGCCATTTCTCTGCGCCAGCGCAAAGTTTTACCAGTCTGTGTAGTTCTGTAACACACTGTGGCGGAAGTGTGATTTTTGCGCTCCCAAATGATAATAATTTGCAATAAGTGCCCGTTTTCACTAGGGTACCGACTTGTTTTTTCTGCAAGGGTCTACCAAAGAATGAAATTCCCGTTTCGAATCTCGGTGCTGACTGCAGCCATCGTGGTCGCAAGTGCCGCCTTTTCCGCGTCCTCGCTGGCGCAGGACACCACGGGGGACGACTCCACCGTGCGTTACCCCGCTTCCTATTTCACTGAATGGGCGCCGACCACGGCGCAGGACATGTTGAGCCGCATCCCCGGCGTGAATGCCGGCGGTGGTGGTGGCGGCCCCGGCGGCCCCGGCGGCCCGGGTGGTCCTGGTGGTGGTCGAGGCGGTGGCGGAGGCGGCCGTGGCCTTGGAGCCGGCGGCGGTGACCAGATCCTGATCGACGGCAAGCGCATGGCCGGCAAGGGTAATCAGTCCAGCGACACGCTCTCGCGCATCAGTGCGTCCCAGGTGGACTACATCGAGATCATCCGCGGCACCTCCGGCGCGCTCGACGTACGCGGCAGCAGCCAGGTCATCAACGTGGTGCTGCTGGAGGCTCTGGACACCACGTCCGTCGCCTACCAGATGGAAGTCGCGCGTTTCGCCGACCACGAGGTCAAGCCCAATGGGTCGGTGTCCTACAGCGGACAATCCGGCGCCCTGACTTATCTTTTCAGCGCCGAGGCGCAGTCGCGCTACAACCCCTACATCAGCTGGGAAACCAGCCGTCTGGGCGACTGGTCCTTGAACGACGAGATCCGCGAGGAGCGCACCGGGGACCAGACCAATTACAACTTCGCCACCAACCTGGGCTACGACATCAGCGCGAACAGCAGTCTGCGTCTGAATGCCCTGCTGGAGCTGGGTGACGAGCCCACGGACGTGACTCGCTGGACCAGCAACCTGCGTGTGAATCCCAAGACCACCACCATCGAGCGCGAGGAGATCCCGGGCGAGGAAGACATTTGGGAGGTCGGCGGCGACTACGAGTACAACTTCGCCAATGGCCATCGCTTCAAGGTGCTGTTCATCGCCAACCAGGCCGATGAATGGAGCACACGCGAGCGCTACGACGTGTTCGCCAATGGCACCGAAGTGAAGGACCTGTTCCTGGATACCGCGTCGATCACAGAAGAGCGGATCGTGCGCGGCTCCTACACCATGGGGCTGTTCGAGGGGCAGGACATCGAATTCGGCGCCGAGCGCGCGCAGACCACCCTGGACTCCAAGCTGCGACTGGGCCTGGCTTCCAGCACTGGCACTCCCTCTGCCGCGTACGGCGGGCTGGTGCCGCAGCGCGTGTCCAATGCCAACTCCACGGTGGAAGAGATTCGTGTCGAACCCTTCCTGGTGCACAACTGGCAGCTCAATTCCCGCATGACCCTCGAGACCTCGATCATTTACGAGATGTCCGAGATCTCCCAGTGGGGCGACGTGGTCAACAAGCGCGACTTCCAGTTCCTCAAGCCGAAAATCGACTGGCGCTTCGATGTCACGCCCACCTTCCAGGTGAACTGGAACATCGACAAGACCGTGCGTCAGCTCAGCTTCAGCGACTTCGTGGCCGCCTCGGACAACCAGGACATCGACCAGAACACCATGGCCGGCAATGCCAACCTGAAGCAGGAGCAGGTCATCAAGACCGAATTCGGCTTCGAGTACCGGCTGCCCGATGACATCGGCGTGGTGGACGGCGATGTGTTCTACGCCAAGCACATCGACGTGATCGATCGCGTGGATGTGTCGTCTTCGCCCACGGTGCTGGAGTCCGCCAATGGCAACATCGGCGACGGCAAGAACTACGGCATGAACCTGAACGCCAGCATCCGCATGCGCATGATCGACATGCCCAATCTGCTGATCACCACGCAGTTCAATGTCCAGGATTCGGAAGTCACCGATCCGTTCCTGGGCATCGATCGTCGCTTCGCGCTGAATGACCGCGGCCGCCTGACCCTGGGCTTCCGCCATGACATTCCCAGTCTGCGCATGAACTACGGCCTGACCTGGAACAATCGTTTCGACGGTGGCCGCAAGCGTTACGACGTGGACGATGTCGAGCTGACGGCGGGCGACCCCAATGTGCAGGCCTTCGTGGAGTGGGTGGCCTTCGGCAACATCACCTTCCGCTTCGATGCCCGCAACATCACGGACAATCTGCAGTGCCGCGAGCGTCACCGCTATCTCGGTCCGATCACCAGTGGCATCATCGAAGAGTATGAAGATCAGTGTGGCGGCGCCGGCCGCACGCTGGCACTGCGGATCAACGGCACCTTCTGATCCGCCGGGTGCCGGCTCCTGAGGCCGGCACCCGCCCCTTTGCCCCGGACACGCCATGCAAGCCTATTACAGCGCCACCCTCGCGTGGCTGGAACAGCATCCCGATCTCTACACTCTGCTGAGTGCCGCACTCCTGCTGCTGGCCGCGTGGCTGGCGAATTATCTGGTGCGGCGCATCCTGGTGCGCGGCATCTACCGCGCCCTGCGTGCCTCGGTGCTGGGAGAAGATCAGGCGCTGATGGATTCGCGCATCATCTCGCGTCTCGCCAACATCGTGCCGGCCTTCATCGTCTACGCCGGGGTCGGTCTGGTGCCGGACTTGCCGGAGCCCGTGGCGCAGGTGGTGCGCAATGTCTGCAGCGCCATCATCGTGCTGGTGCTGGCACTGGCCATCGGCGGATCGCTGAATCTGGTGAATGTGCTGTATGCGCGCCGCGAGGATGCCCAGCGGCGCCCGGTAAAGGGCTATGTGCAGGTGGTGCAGATCGTGGTCTACCTGCTGGCCGCGATTCTCATGGTGGCCGCGCTGATCGATCGCTCGCCCCTGATCCTGCTTTCCGGTCTGGGCGCCATGGCCGCCGTGCTCATCCTGATCTTCCAGGACACCCTGCTCTCGCTGGTGGCCAGCGTGCAGATCACTTCCAACGACATCGTGCGGGTGGGGGACTGGGTGGAGATGCCCCAGCTCAATGCCGATGGCGACGTCATCGACATCGCCCTGCACACGGTGAAGATCCAGAACTTCGACAAGACCATCACCACGGTCCCCACCAAGCGCTTCATTTCCGATCCGTTCAAGAACTGGCGCGGGATGCGCGAGGCTGGCGGGCGGCGCATCAAGCGCTCGCTGCTGCTGGACCAGCACAGCCTGCATTTCCTGAGTGCCGCCGAAGTGGAGAGTCTGCGTCGTTTTCGCCTGTTGGGGGAGTATCTCGATCGCAAGGAGGCGGAGATCCGCGAATGGAACCGCGAGCTCGAGGAGCAGGGTCGGGATCCGGTGAACTCTCGACGCATCACCAATATCGGCACCTTCCGAGCCTATGTGGAACGCTATCTGCGGGCCCACCAGGGCGTGCACCAGGACATGGCGCTGCTGGTGCGCCAGCTGGCGCCGACCTCGGACGGTCTGCCGCTGGAGGTCTACTGCTTCACCAACACTGTGGTGTGGGCGGACTACGAAGGCATTCAGTCGGACATCTTCGACCACCTGCTGGCGATCCTGCCGGAGTTCGGGCTGCGGGTCTTCCAGCATCCCAGTGGCGCCGACATGCGCGAAATGGGTCAGGGCTGAGGCAGCACGACTGTCAGCAGGGCCTCACCGAATTCCCTCAGCAGCGCCTCGTCGCACACGCGCGTCTCGCCCTGCCACTGCAGCGCGGTGCCCCAGGGAGGCAGGTGCACGAACAGCACCCGTTCGATGGCTGGCGTGTCTTCCCGCAATTCCTCCAGCGTGTAAAGCAGCTCTTCGCAGAGATAGGCACCCGCGTCCTCGGACAGGCGCACGGGGATGCCTTGCGCCGCGAGCGCCTCGCACAGAGTCTGGCAGGCGAAGCTGCTGCGCCGTTCGGCCGGGCCTGTCGGCGAGTTCGGTTCCCCGGCGGGCAAGCGGCCCGCGTTGTCGGTACGCTCGCGCCGCGCGTTCCGGGCCAGGGTCTCCAGCCGGAAGATGCCCGGTTCGCCTTCGCCCAGGCTCAAGATCAAGGACGGTGTCCCCGCCTGAAGCGCCTGCGCCAGTGCCTGGCGGGGAGCCCCCCAGCACACGGGAATCTCGATCGCGCGCAGAGCGTGACCGCGGAATTCGCCCGAGCGTGCCAGAGCGCTAGCCGCGACCCAGGAGGCGTTGACGGCGCGTCCGTCGAAGGGGGTGAATCCAGTGATCAGTATCTCGTGCATGAAGCCTCTCTACGCGCTCGCGCCGCTTGCGTGTGATGCGCGCCCAGGTATCCTGCAGGCAGGTCAGTCATGAGGAGTCGACCATGAACCCCACCCATACCCTGCATGCCCAGGGCCAGCGCCTGTGGGTCGACAATATCACACGCGGCATGCTCGACAGTGGCACCCTGCAGCGCTACATCGACACGCTGCACGTTACCGGCCTGACCTCCAACCCCACGATCTTCGACGTGGCCATCGGCAGCGACACGCAGTACGCCGCCGCCATCGCGCAGAAGGCGCGGGAGGGGCTGGCGGGTGAAGACTTGTTTCAGGCCGTGGCGCTGGAGGACCTGTGCCGGGCTGCCGACCTGTTTCTGCCGCTGCATCGCGCCAGCGACGGTCAGGACGGCTGGGTGTCCATGGAAATCTCGCCCCTGCTGGCGCGGGACACGACCGGCAGTCTGGCGGCGGCGCAGCAAATCTTTCGTCTGGCCGCTCGGCCGAACCTGTTCGTGAAGATTCCAGGCACCCCCGAGAGCCTGCCCGCCATCGAGGCGGCCATCCATGCCGGCATACCGGTCAATGTCACCCTGCTGTTTTCCCGCACGCAGTATCTGGCGGCGGCCGAGGCCTGGATCCGCGGGCTGGAGCGGCGGCTGGCGGAGGGTTTGCCCCTGGACGTGATGAGTGTGGCCTCGGTGTTCGTGTCGCGCTGGGATGTGGCGGTGCGCGAGCGCGTGCCGGCTGCCTTGCGGAATCGACTCGGGATCGCGGTGTGTGAAGAGACCTGGCAGGCATCGCTGCAGCTGCGCGCCTCGCCGCGCTGGCAACGTCTGGCCCAGGCCGGTGCGTCGTGGCAGCGGGTGCTGTGGGCCAGCACGGGCAGCAAGGACCCGCAGGCCAGCGACACGCTTTACGTCGACGCGCTGGCAGCGCCGGACACCATCAACACCCTGCCGGAGAAAACCCTGCTGGCCTTCGCGGACCATGGTCGGCCCGTGCAGGGCATGACGACGGATGGCGAGCGCACGCGTGCCTTGCTGGCACAGTACCGCGCGGTGGGCATCGATCTCGACGCGCTGGCGCTGCAGCTGCAGCAGGAGGGAGCCGACGCCTTCGTGAAGTCCTGGCGTGCGCTGCTGGCGCGCATCGTGCAGAAGAGTCAGGCGCTGCTGCCCTGATCGGTGATCACGTCCCGCATCTTTCCATCCAGATAGAGCCAGCGTCCCTGCACGCGCAGAAAGGCCGAGTGTTCGTGATGGATGTGGGTCCTGCCTTCGGCGTCCACATAGGTGGCCTTGAAGTCCACGCGGCCGCGGTCGCCTTTCTGATCGTCGTCAAGAATCTCGAGTCCCGTCCATTGCAGGCTGGCGTCGTCGAGGCTGTCTGCGGTCACTGGGCCCAGCGTGCTGGGGTGCCAGGTGCGGATCAGGTAGTCGCCATGGCCGCCCAGGGCGTAGGCCGTGTAGCGCGAGCGCATGAGTTGCTTCGGGGTGCGCGCCTGCTCCTGGCCGGCAAGGAACGGGCCGCAGCAGCGCGCGAAGGGTTTACCGCTGTCGCAGCGGCACAGGGTGATGCTCATCAGGGGATTACCTGTTCAAGGGGCGGTGGTGGCAGTTTCGATCTCGTACAGCTCGCGCAGATAGACTCGCCACTGGGCGTAGAGGTCTTCCACCGGGCCACTCAGACCGCTGATGTTGCGGCTGAGTTCCAGAACGGCCGGCGCCGTTTCGCTGACAAAGCCGGATGACAGTGCGACGAATTCCTGTTCGAAGATCTTGCTCCATTTGTAGCGGTTGTAATTCTGACTGAGAGATTCAAAACTGCCCGTGCCGAGCACGCCCTCGCCGTTGCGCGCCCGCTCGGCATTGTCGCGCTGATCCATGACCTGCTCGAAGGAATACTGGCGCCAGATGTCGTAGCGCGGCTTCACGTCCTGATACAGGGCTTCGTAGTATTCGTCGAGCGTGTCGATGAACACCTCATGCCTTGCCTGGATGTCGCGCACATGGCCCAGCAGCGGGTCGTCGCTGGCGGGAAGTCGCTCGTATGTGAGCAGACCGCTGGCATCTGTCAGCAGGTAGGGGCCAAAGGCGTCGGGCGCCATATCGGCCGCGTGGCGCAGCAGCGTGGTGTCCTGGATGCGTGCGAGGTCCTGCTCGCTCAGGTTGTTGCGCACGGCCAGCAGATCATTGGCGATGGCGGCATGCAGGTCCTGGAACGGGTCCGCTCCGTCGGTGATGCCGCCGCGCAGAGAAGGGATGCTGTCGGGATAGTCGGCGGTGCGGGCGATGTCAGCATAGGCCTTGTCCAGCCAGACGCGACCGGTGCTGTCGACGGCGCGCACCTGCAGCAGCAGATCGGCGCCAGTGGATTCGACGATGGTGCCGCTCACCAGCACGTCCAGCGAGGGGTCGGCCTCGGGCAGTACGCGCACCACGCCCCACTGGTTCGACGCGAGCAGGGTGTGACGCAAGGCCACGGGGAGGTAGTGCGTCTCGGTGTCCCGGATCTGCGCGAAGATCGCGGCGCCGGGCAGCGTGACGTCCTCGGGATCGGCCTCGGTGGCGAACACCGCAACGCCAATGTCCAGCATCTGCACCTCGGCAGGCATGCCCTGCAGGATGTTCAGGCTCACGGTACCCACCGGCGCAGGGCCCGTGGGTTCGGGGACACGCGTGCTGCCGCAGTCGCTGAGCATCCCTGCCAGCACAACGCCGAGACCGAGTCTGGCCAGGGCGTGCCTCATGGAGTCGGCTCCGTCACGGCCGGGGCCGCGCCGTCCAGGGCGCTGCAGACGAGCCCCCTGCTCAGCGTCTGGACGCAGTTCATGCCTTCTTCCGGCGCCTCGTAGCGCGTATAGAAGCTTCGCAGGTGGAAGGGGAGGGAATCGCTGCTTGACACACTGGTGAGCATGCTCAATTCCTGGCCGCCGGGGTCGACGCTGAAGCGATGCTCGATCAGCACCCCCTCGGCCAGCACGATCTGGAACACCAGTTGCAGCCGATCCCAGCCACACAGTTCCGTGCCGTGCGCGCTCGCGAAGGTGTTCTCGATGTCGGTCAGGGTGCTGCATACCAGCGCGGCATCGCCCTGACGTTCGATGCGCACTTCATTGCCATCCTGCGTGATGCGCAGGGTGGTCTGACGAGTGATCAATTCTGCCAGACGGGCATGGGCGATCAGATTGCCCACGCCGCGGCGCGAGCCGCTCATGCCGATGGTCCCCGCGTCCCCGCGCCCCTGGCGCTGCATATCGCGATTGAGCTGGTCGATCACGCGCTGCACTTCCTCTTCCCATTTGTCGCTGCGACCAAAGTCCTTCTGCCAGCTGCCCGCGAACAGCGGGCGCAAGGGCGTCTCCCGGCCGCTGACGGCCGGGTCGCGCAGCACCGGTTCATCAGCGGCGCGCAAGGCCGCCGGCGACAGGCACACGCATAGCAGCCCGAGTGTCGGCAGCTTGCGGTGCAGCAGGCGCAGGGCAGTGAGGAAAGCCATGTTCATCGAAGATCCGGCCGCGAGCGGCGAAGGGTGGCGCTTACTTGCTCAGGGCTGCGCGAACGGCCGGCTCGAGGCTTGTCAGTCCCCAGGCCTTGCCCGTGGCGATGGCGGATTCCAGCGGCTCGCCAGCACTTTCGGCGGCGCTCAGGGCGCGCAGGGCGCCGACACGATTGCTGCTGGCGCAGTGCACCAGGGTCGGCTGGCCTTCCAGGCTGCTGAGCAGGTCCTGCAGCTTGCGGGCGTTCTCGCTGGTCACGTCGTCAGCGCCGGCCACCGGGATATTGTGGAACTCCAGGCCGAGGGAGCGCGCGTACTCGGCTTCGTCCCAGTCCACTTCACTGGCAGGACGCAGGCTGATGATGTGCTTGACGCCTGACTTGGCCAGCACCTGCAGTTGCTCCTGCGAGGGCTGTCCGCTGGCGAAGACATTGTCGGCAGGCGTGCTGAGGTTGAGGATCTGCGCGCTCTGGATGGCGGCAGTGTCGACCTGGGCCTGGGCAAGGCCGGCGGCCAGGGCAACAACGCTGACCAGGGCAATGCGGAACAGCGCCAGCACCGAGCTGGCTGAGGTATTGCGGGATGTGTGCTTCATGGTTTTGTCCTGTAGGGGTTGCGAGCGGGAGTGGTGCTTCAGGACGCGAAGAGTAAAAGCGAACGCGAGCGAAGTCCATGCCGTGATCACGCGGACAGGAGGCAGAACATGGGAGAGCGAGTAAGTGGTGCCCAGGAGAGGACTTGAACCTCCACGGCCGCAAAGCCGCCAGCACCTGAAGCTGGTGTGTCTACCAATTCCACCACCTGGGCAGGAGGGGATAATGCAGGCGCGCACTTTAGCCGCGCGAAATCCGTCTGTCAACGCCCGCTTTGGATTTATCCGGGTAATGGCTGCGACACCCGTGTATACTGGCCGCCAGCTCAATCATCAATGGCAGGATATGGCAAAGAAAGCGAAAGAACTCGACAGCATCAAGGACCCCTTCGCAAGCCGGGAAGCGGAAAATTACGAAAACCCGATTCCCAGTCGTGAGTACATTCTCGAATACCTCGAACAGACCGGCGAGCCCGTCAGCTACGAAGCACTCTGCGAGCACATGGGGCTGGAGTCTCACGAGCAGACCGAGGCGCTGCGGCGCCGGCTGATCGCGATGACCCGCGATGGTCAGCTCATCAGCAATCGTCGTGGCGTGTACGGTCTCGTCAACCGCATGGAGCTGATCAAGGGCCGGGTGCAGGGGAACAAGGACGGCTACGGCTTCTTCATTCCGGCCGATGCCTCCGGAGATCTGGTGCTGCCTGCCGCGGAAATGCAGAAGGTCTTCGATGGTGACATCGTGCTGGCGCGCGTCAGTGGCGTGGATCGTCGCGGCCGCCGCGAAGGCATGATCGTCGAGGTGCTGGAGCGCCGCTCCCGGCAGATCGTCGGCCGCTACTACCACGAAGCCGGCTTCGGCGTGGTGGTGCCGGACAATCGCCGCAACAGCCACGAAATCATGATTCCCGAAAAGGAAACGCGCGGGGCGCTGGATGGTCAGTTCGTGGTGGCCGAGATCACGGCTTACCCGACGCAGCGGCGCAAGGCAGTGGGCACCGTCGTCGAGATACTGGGCGATCACATGAAGCCCGGCATGGAGATCGACGTCGCCATCCGCAGTCACGACATTCCCCACGTCTGGCCCAAGGCAGTGCTGGAAGAGCTCAAGGCCATTCCCGAGGAAGTCCCGGTGGCGGATTCCGCCCAGCGCATCGACCTGCGCTCCCTGCCCTTCGTCACCATCGACGGGGAGGATGCCAAGGACTTCGACGATGCCGTCTACTGTGCGCCAGAGGCCAATGGCGGCTTTCGCCTCTACGTGGCGATTGCCGATGTCTCGCACTATGTGAAGGTCAATTCGGCGCTGGATGAAGAGGCCATCAATCGCGGCAACTCCGTGTACTTCCCCGGCCATGTGATCCCGATGCTGCCCGAAGCCCTGTCCAACGGCCTGTGCTCCCTCAAGCCGCAGGTGGATCGTCTGGTCATGGTCTGCGAGATGCAGATGAACAAGCTCGGCCAGGTGCTGGACTACGACTTCTATGAGGGCGTCATCCATTCGCATGCGCGGATGACCTACAACGAAGTGGCCGACATCATGGAAGAGCCCGAGACTGAAATGCGCGAGCGCTCGAAAGCGCGACTGCGTGAGCGTCACGCCGCTCTGCTGCCGGCGCTGGACGCGCTCTATGCCGTCTACAAGCGGCTGGCAAAGCTGCGCCAGCAGGCCGGCGCTCTCGACTTCATCAGCACCGAGACGCGCATCGTCTTCGGCGAGACGCGCAAGATCAGCTCCATCGTGCCCGTGGTGCGCAATGACGCCCACCGTCTGATCGAGGAGTGCATGCTGGTGGCGAACGTCTGCACGGCGCAGTTCCTCTCGAAATCCGGGTTGCCGGTGCTGTACCGGGTGCACGATGGTCCGAACATGGACAAGCTGGACAATCTCAAGGCCTTCCTGAAGGAGATGGGCATCCTGCTGACGCGCTCGGCCAAGCCCGAGCCCCGGGATTACCAGCGCGTGCTGCTGAAGATTGCCGATCGGCCCGATGCGCACCTGATCCAGACAGTGCTGATCCGCTCGCTGCTGCAGGCGGTCTACCAGCCTGAGAACATCGGGCATTTCGGTCTCGGGTTCACCGCTTACACGCACTTCACCTCGCCCATCCGCCGCTACCCGGATCTGCTGGTTCATCGTGCGCTGCGCTTCCTGATCCGGCACCCGCAGCAGACTCTGCATGTGCGCAAGGTGCCGGGTGTTGGCGCTCTCACCCGCAAGCAGATCTACCCTTACGAGCTCAAGCACATGCAGACCTTCGGCGAAACCTGCTCCATGACCGAGCGGCGCGCGGATGCCGCAAGCTACGACGTGGTGGACTGGCTCAAGTGCGAGTACATCCAGGATCGCGTCGGCGAGGAATTCAACGGCACCGTCAGCAGTGTCACTGCCTTCGGGCTCTTCGTGGAATTGAACGACATCTACGTCGAAGGCCTGGTCCACATCACGGCACTGAAGAACGATTACTACCAGTTCGACCCGGTGCGGCATCTGTTGCGCGGGGAGCGCAGCGGCGTGACCTATCACCTGGGCGATGTGGTGCGCGTCAAGGTGGTGCGGGTGGATCTGGATGATCGCAAGATCGACCTGGGCATGGTGGATGGCCCGCTGCACACGGCTGCGCGGGCTCCGGCGGCGCAGGACGCCCCGCCGCGCAAGAAGCCCGCCGCGCGTGATGGCGCCCGGCGCAAGCGCAAGCCGAGGCCGTGACGTGAGCAGCAAGGAGTGGGTCTATGGCCTGCATGCCGTCAGCGAACTGCTGAAGCAGCATCCCGAGGAGGTGCTCGAGTTGCTGCTGCAAGGCGGGCGTGAGGATCGCCGGGTTGCCGAGGTTCGCGCGCTGGCCGACGCGGCCGGGGTGGCGGTGCAGGCCCTGGAGCGGCGCGAATTCGAACGACGTCTGCGGAACTTGCCGGCCGGGGCGGTGCACCAGGGCGTGATGGCGCTCTGCCGCATGGGCGTCAGTGTGCTCGATGAGCGGGCGCTGGATGCCCTGCTGGACGGACTGCACGGCCCGGCCCTGCTGCTGGTGCTGGACGAGGTCACCGACCCGCACAATCTCGGCGCCTGTCTGCGCACTGCCGACGCCGCTGGCGTGCATGCCGTGATCGTGCCGAAGGATCGCTCCGCGCCCTTGAACATGACGGCCCGCAAGGTGGCATGCGGGGCCGCCGAGACCATCCCCTTCGTGGCCGTGACCAATCTCAGCCGCACCCTGGAAACCTTGCAGCAGCGCGGTATCTGGATCGCTGGCGCAGCCGGCGAGGCGCAGGCAAGTCTCTACGAGATCGACTTCAGCGTGCCGACTGCCATTGTCATGGGGTCGGAAGGCAAGGGGCTGCGACGCCTCACGCGGGAGCATTGCGACTACCTCATGGCCATTCCCATGGCCGGGGCTTTGAGCAGCCTGAATGTCTCCGTGGCCACCGGTCTGTGCCTGTTCGAGGCGGTGCGTCAGCGGCGGGAAAAACTGATTGCATGTTCACCAGCCGTTCTCTAGAATGCCCGCTCTTTAATTTCGGGGGTAGTCCCCCTTCACTCCTTGTCTTACCGCGCAACAGGCTCTCACCCTGGTGTTTGTCGGAAGACATAACCCGCAAGGAGTCTCCATGAGACATTACGAAGTTGTATTTCTGGTTCATCCTGATCAATCCGACCAGGTGCCCGTCATGGTCGAGCGCTACACCCAGATGATCAAGGACAGCGGTGGCAGTATCCACCGTCTTGAAGACTGGGGCCGCCGTCAGCTCGCCTACCCGATCAACAAGATCCACAAGGCTCACTACATTCTGATGAACATCGAGTGTGGCAATGCCGTGCTGGAAGAGATCACCACCCTGTTCCGCTACAACGATGCCATCCTGCGCAATCTCGTCATCAAGATGAGCGGCCCGGTCACTGAGGAATCCCTGATTCTGAAAGGTGAGCGCGAGAGCCGTGAGCGTCGTGCCCGTGCCGAGCAGAAGCGCAAGCTGGAAGAAGATGCCGCCGCACGCGAGGCTGGCAATGGTGATGAAGAGTCTGCAGAAGGCTTTGACGGCTTCGAGGAAGCCGACGAGCTGGATTCTGAAGATTCCAAGGACTGATTGGCCGCGCCTCAGACCTGATCTGCACCTCAACCGAATTTATTGAAAGGATATGACCATGGCCCGTTTTTTCCGCCGTCGCAAGTTCTGCAAGTTCACTGCAGAAGGCACCATCGAGATCGATTACAAGGACATCGAGACGCTGAAGGCGTACGTGTCTGAAACTGGCAAGATCGTGCCGAGCCGCATCACCGGCACCAAGGCACGCTATCAGCGTCAACTGGCCACCGCTGTGAAGCGTGCGCGCCATCTGGCACTGATTCCGTACACGGACAGCCATACCGCCTGATTCCGCTGTGCGCCGCCGCTCCCGTGAGTGGCGGTCGTTGTACTGGAGCAAGACGGAGAAGCCCATGAAAGCGCTGGCCGGATTTGCGATGACAGGGCGTCGACAGGCAATTCTGGCGGCGACGCTGCTGGGATTCCTGCCCCTGGTCAACTTCCTGAGTGCGCCGATTGTCGCCCTCGTGTGTCTGCGACACGGAAGGTCCGAAGCCCTGCTGGTCCTGATCTGGGCCGCGTTGCCAGCCATCGGCTGGGCTGTGGCGGGTGACATGATTCCGCTGCTGACACTGCTGGGCAGTGTCGCGCTGGCCGACGTGCTGCGTCGGACCGCTTCCTGGGAGCTTGTGCTGGTGTGCGCCATTGCCGTCGGGATCGCCGCACAGCTGGCGCTGCTGCTGCAGCCTGGGTTTGTCGAACTGATGATGCAGCAGATCGAGCTGCTCATGGCGAATCCTGAATTGCAGGGCCAGGTCAGCGCGCTGCCGGCCGAACAGTTGCAGCCGCTGCTGCGCATGTTCTACGGCATGATGTTGATGTTTCTTGCCATCTCGGTGCTGATCCTGGCCCGTTACTGGCAGGCCGCCTTGTACAACCCGGGCGGCTTTCGGCAGGAGTTTCACCGCCTGCGGCTTGGCTGGAAGACCAGTGCACTGCTGTGTGGTGCCTTTGTGCTGACCACGCTCGGGCCGACGGCGCTGCAGTCCTACGCCATCCTGTTCGTGCTGCCTTTGCTGGTTGCCGGGGTAGCGCTGGTGCACGGCATCGCCGGATTGAGGAAACTGCCGTCAGCCGTCATGGTGATTTTCTACGTGGCCCTGATGAGCCCCGTAATGACACAGATACTGATGCTGGCGGCGATCGCTGACAGCTGGTTGGATTTCCGGTCCCGCATGCAGCCATCGGCGTGAGGATGAGCGAGCGGTGCCACAGACAGATAAATGCAAGATTTGATGAGGAAACAAAAATGAACGTCATTCTGTTGGAAAAGGTAGGCAAGCTGGGCGCAGTGGGTGACAAGGCTTCCGTCAAGGCAGGCTACGCCCGCAACTTCCTGTTCCCCACAGGCAAGGCGATTCCCGCCACGCGCAGCAATCTCGAGAGCTTCGAGGCACGTCGTGCCGAGCTGCTTGCTGCGCACAATGAGAAGATCGCTGCAGCGCAGGGCCGTGCGGCAAAGCTGAAGGATCTGCGTATCGCGATCTCCGTGAATGCCGGCGAAGAAGGCCGTCTGTTCGGCTCCATTGGTACACGGGACATCGCGGATGCGCTGGTTTCGTCCGGTGCCGATGTGCAGAAATCCGAAGTGCGTCTGCCCAACGGAGCCCTGCGTGAGATCGGTGAGTATGTCATCACCATCGACCTCGGCTACGATGTTGAAGAGACGATCACGCTGGCCATCGTTCCAGCCTGATTCGCCTGAGCGTCGCGGTGCGCGAGGGCTTGTGCCCGTTGCGCGCCTGCGCAGCCGTGGAGGACAATGAGGCGCCGTCGCTCCCATGAGTGGCGGCGCCTTTTTCATGCAGGAATCAGTCAGACCCACGCCATGTCAGAGCCTTTCGAGAAGACCCGCAAGACCACCGATGCCGGCGCGCTCGCAGCGCTCAAGGTGCCACCTCACTCTGTGGAAGCCGAGCAGGCCGTGCTCGGCGGTCTGATGCTCGACAATGCTGTCTGGGACACCGTGGCCGAAAAGCTCATTGACGAGGACTTCTTCCGGCACGAGCACCAACTCATCTTCCGCGTGATGTTCATGCAGACCGAGGCGAACAGGCCGCTGGATGTCGTCACCCTCGTGGAAGCCCTGGACAGTCGTGGCGAACTGGATGCCTGCGGTGGCATCGACTACTTGAGCGACCTGGCGAGCAATGCCCGCGGCTCTGCCAACATCGGCGCCTACGCCGACATCATTGCCGAGCGTGCCAAGCTGCGCAAACTCATCCGCGTGGCCTACGAGATTGCCGAGAGTGGTTACAACCCGGCAGGCGCCAAGGCCGACGATGTGCTCGATGTCGCCGAACAGAAGGTCTTCCAAATTGCCGATGACCGACCAAAGGACGGTGGTCCGCAGGCCATCAATCCGTTGTTGCAGGCGGCCGTTGGGCGGATCGACGAGCTGTTCCGCAGTGATGGCGCACTCACCGGTCTGCCCACGGGTTACAAGGACCTGGACGAGAAAACCTCCGGTCTGCAGAAGTCCGATCTCATCATCGTGGCGGGGCGCCCCTCCATGGGCAAGACTTCTTTCGCCATGAACCTCGCCGAAAACGCGCTGCTGTTGAGCAACAAGCCGGTACTGGTATTCAGCCTGGAAATGCCGGCAGAGAGTCTGGTGTTCAGGATGCTCAGCTCCATCGGTCGCATCGACCAGAAGCGGCTGCGTACCGGCAAGCTGGAAGACGAGGACTGGCCAAAGCTCACCGCCGCCGTCAGCAAGCTCAAGGACAAGCCTCTGTTGATCGACGACAGTGTCGGCCTCAGTCCGATGGAAATGCGTTCGCGGGCACGCCGCGTGGTGCGCGAGCACGGGCCGCTGGGACTGGTGGTGGTGGACTACCTGCAGCTCATGCAGATCAAGGGTTTCGGCGACAATCGCGTGGGCGAGATCTCGGAGATTTCGCGCTCGCTCAAGACTCTGGCCCGTGAGTTCGAGTGCCCGGTCATCGCACTGTCTCAGCTCAACCGCAGTCTGGAGCAGCGCCCCAACAAGCGCCCCGTGATGTCAGACCTGCGTGAATCCGGCGCCATCGAGCAGGACGCCGACATCATCGCCTTCGTCTACCGGGACGAGGTCTACAACGAGGACACCCCCGACAAAGGGGTGGCCGAGATCATCATCGGCAAGCAGCGCAATGGCCCCATCGGCACAGTGCGGCTGAGCTTCATGGGACAGTACACCCGCTTCGAGAACCTGGCCCGACAGGACTACGATGACAGCTACACGCACGGCCACTGAGTTGCGCGCCTGGGCCAGCATCGACCTGCAGGCGCTGCAGAGAAATCTTGCGCATGCCCGACCCCCGCAAAGCCCTGCTTCCCTGATCGTGGTGGTCAAGGCCAATGCCTATGGGCACGGCATGCTGCCGGTGGCTCGCGCCCTGCAATCACAGCTGCGGCCGCGCGACTGCTTCGGTGTGGCCACGCTCGAGGAAGGCCTGGCGCTGCGCGCGGCGGGGCTTGTCCAGGACATCGTCCTGCTGGAAGGGGTGGTTACGCCTGCGGAGCTCGATGAGGCCCTGGCCGCGAATCTGCAGCTGGTGCTGCATTCGGATTACCAGATCGAGGCCTTGTTGCAGCGTCTGCGCAGGGGCTCTTCTGTGCAGCCACTGGTGCTGTGGCTGAAGGCCGATACCGGCATGCACCGGCTCGGATTCTCGCAGGACGAATTCGTGCGTGCCTGGCGGGCATTGCACGGACATCCAGCCATCGCTGCGCTGCGGGTCATGACGCATTTCGCCTGCGCCGATGATCCTGCCAGCACCATGACCGACCACCAGCTGCAGGCGTTCAACGCCATGCTGCACGCCGCCGACATTGTCGAGTGCGAGCGCAGCGTCGCCGCCTCGGCCGCCATCCAGCAGTGGCCCCACGCGCATTTCCAGTGGCTGCGTCCAGGCATCATGCTCTACGGTGGCGCAGCCATCGTGGCCGAGAACGGGGAGGATCGCGGTCTGCGCCCGGTGATGACGCTGCATTCGCGCATCATGGCCGTCAAGCAGGTCAAGGCCGGCGAGACCCTGGGCTATGGCGCCAGCTACCGCTGCGAGCGGGACATGCGCATCGGCATCGTTTCCATCGGCTATGGTGACGGCTACCCGCGTCGGGCGCCCGCAGGCACGCCGGTGCTGCTGCGCAGCCGCACGCAAGCCACTCAGCCGACTCTGCGTGCGCCCTTGTGCGGACGTGTGTCCATGGACATGTTGAGCATCGATCTGAGTGATGCGCCGCATATCGGCATCGGCGATGACGTCGTGCTGTGGGGCGAAGGCTTGCCCGCCGACGAGATCGCCCGATTGTGCGGCACCATCGCTTACGAATTGTTCTGTCAGGTCACGCCGCGGGTGCACCATGTCTATGTCGGAAAGGAGTGAGGGCTGATGGCCAAGGCAAGGACAGCCTATGTCTGCACCGCCTGCGGGGCCGAACATGGTCAGTGGCAGGGGCAGTGTGCCGCGTGTCGGGAGTGGAACACTTTGTCCCGCGTCTCCTTGGGCCCTGCCGCCGCCACCCCGGCAGCGAGGGCGGATTTTCGCCGCCAGGGCTATGCCGGCAGCACCACCGGTCTGCAGGATCTCGCCGAGATCGATCTTGCCGCCGTGCCCCGCCTGTCCAGCTCGCTGGAAGAACTGGACCGGGTGCTGGGCGGCGGTCTGGTCCCTGGTTCTGCGATTCTCGTGGGTGGCAATCCCGGTGCGGG
>JACCDP011305435.1_pt1 | contig 24543 bp, 24 predicted proteins | sample 7445841 | NCBI WGS metagenome assembly JACCDP01 (sample SAMN15323441, study PRJNA562643) | freshwater metagenome | isolation source: river surface water | place: USA:Blue River Watershed | collected 2017-08-17
CCCGCTGCTTCCACTGCTTCCAGAACTTCCACTTGATCCAGAAGTTCCGTCTCTACCTGAACTTCCGCTTGTTCCAGACGTTCCACTCGTTCCAGAAGTGCCGCTAGTGCCAGAAGTTCCGCTGCTTCCGCTTGAGCCAGAACTTCCAGATGATCCACTAGAACCAGAAGTTCCACTGCTTCCGCTGGAACCAGAAGTACCACTTGTTCCAGAAGTGCCACTTGTTCCAGAAGTACCGCTAGTTCCAGAACTACCACTTGATCCAGACGAACCTGAACTACCTGACGAACCACTTGATCCAGATGTTCCGCTAGTTCCACTAGTGCCAGAAGAACCGCTAGTACCAGAACTTCCCGATGGACCTCTTTCAACTATTTTAGTAGAAGAACCTTCGGGGGCAACAGATTGAATTAAAATATTATTATTATTACTACTGTCAACAACAGTAGAATTCGATCCGCCTCCAACGGTTACATTTATTTGATTAGAATTAGAGGAAGTATTGACATTAATAGACATTTTATAAATGTGTTACATCCGCTAAAACATCTAATCTAAATTCAAAAAGCGTACGATCTTGAATTCCTGTAGAATAGAAATGCACATCACCATATAAATTAATAGGTGGAAAATTTTTTGTTATGCTGGAAGGAATATCAAATTCTACTATTCCAGTTCCAATTACTCCAGTCACTATTGTAGGCACAAAAGTATACAATAAATTTCCATCAGGGTGAGGACGGATTTGTCCTGTGCAACTAATATGACTAAAGTCCAAAGAATCAGACGTAACTGTTATCGTTTGCGTAGGAAATGTGTCGCCTCTTATGACTGTTAACTGAGTAGCCATTTGATAAATATTACACCATATATTAAATATAGAGACAAAAAAACCCAAGCTTGCGCTTGGGTTCGTGAGTTATTTAATATTACTTAACTACTGGAAGATCTGGATTCACTACTCCATTGCTAGACGCACCAGCAGCAGCCTTTGCACGATTTGCAAGCTCCTGATTGATAACGCGAAGATTAGCTTGAGCGACTTCGATCTTTCCTAGTTCATCGTAGGCAAATGCCTTTAGTTGAACATCAGTTACTGTTGATAGATTAATTTGATTCTGTTCCATAATTATGTACTGTAATGTATATTATATTTCACCGAGAATTTTTAAAGTCTTTTTATGCAAAGGATTATTAGGATCTAGTTGAACACTAGGAGATTCGGCGGTCATAGAGATCGTTCCTCTTGCTACCGACTTGAATTCGCGCAACAACTTTTCTTTAATTTGCATTCTTGATCCACTAGCGAAAATACCAACTCGTTCACACAAATTTTGTAAATCTAAATTAGTCATATCGCTCAACTTCTCTTTAAAAACTTCTAAGTTATAAGTCCCAAAGGGATTAACTTTTTTTACACCTAAAATTTCTTCTAGCTCTTTTACTTTTTTAATATCTGGATCTTCCAGTGGCTCAGTTACTTTACCATCAGCTAGAATAAGATCATCCAAAGCTGATTTTGGGGCTTGATCTTTTTTAGACTTCTTATTGTCTTTTTTTATAAGCTTTTTAGCCATATATTATAATTTGTTATTGTTTAAATAATTCAATAAAAAAGGCGTTACCCTTTCGGATAACGCCAATTTCGTTTAACCGTATATATTAGACAATTAGACCGACCAACGCACGATTGTCGAGAACCATGCGTCCTTCTTCTAGACCACCATAATAACCAATCTTTCCTTGACGGAGAGTATATTGATCATCAGCAGTGAGATTGAATTCAGATCCAGTATCAGAATCGACGGCTACGGCACGGATTAGAGAATCACGGCTTCTGTCGATACCGACAATGATTTCTTCAGTAGCTCCATCAAAAGCTGTGGCAGTACCACTATAAGCTTGAATGCTATAGTGATCAGCGTAAGCTGTAGTACCAGCTACTGTATCAAAGATGGTGTTAAATCTCTTTCCAATTCCGAGTTCAAGAATTTCCATGATGCTAACACCATAGAATTCAGGTAGACCGGCTTGACTAAAGATTTGATCGCGAACTGCATCTGTAGCAACTACAGGAGCATTACCAGCTGTGTTAGAACCAACGGTAACGGGAGCGACTTTGGTGTTGATAGGGTTATAAGCCATACCACGAATTTCCTCAACAATTTCAGGAGAAACGATGAGGTCAGTCAATCCTCTGCGAGCGCCAGAAGGAGTACCACCGACGAATGAAGCGTTAATACGCTTGATCTTGGTGAACAACTTGTTCAAGTCGTTAAGAACGAAACGACCAGCAGCAGCAGTACGGAAAACGTGATAGTTATTAGCGGCAACAGGATCATTACCAGTAGAAGCTTGAGCTAGAGCGGTAAGAAGAAGATTAGCTGAAGTTCTTTCTTGCTTTAGCATAACTTCTTGAGCTACGCGAGTGAAAGTCTTGCTAACTACATCTAGACGGCTCTTAGCAGCGTACTTCTTGTCGAAAGCGACAGCGCTGTCGAGTTTATAAGTAGCAACCTTTAGCTCTGAAGCTGTAGGTTGAACGATGTTCTGAGGAAGACCACCGGCAACAGATTGACTATAGACCTTGATATAATCTTCGTCAAAAATGTCGTAGTAGAGATCCAAAGGAATTGAAGGATTATCTTCAGCGTTGAATTGGAGGCTGGTGAAGAGATTAGAAACGGTAGGAGCGTTATTAATAACTTCAGCGAGGACGGGTCCAATGAACTGAGCTAAAGCAATTTGAGCTTCATAAGCAACCTCACGGTTGCGAGAAGCCATAGCCTTGATTAGTTCAACTTGTTCGTCTGTTCTTTTTAAAACGATTTTCATGTTATTTTATATTTAAAGATTAGAGTACAGAGGCGTTAGCACAATCGATTTGTACGATAACGTATTTACCAGTAGTTGTACCGGCGAAATAGTCGCTCTTACCATTTTGACTGGATCTGCTGCCAGTAGCCAATACTTTACCGATGATAGAATATTGACCAGTGAGAGGACCAGAAGTTGTTGGGGCCAATCCGGTAACCTTACCAGCATTAGCAGAGATAAGAAGGTGAGAATTGACAACCATGTTAGCGTCAACCCAGTCAACAGCAGTATCATTCAAAGTGAAGATACCACGGGTGGCTACTGGAACAGCTTGTCCAGAGAGAACGGCTTGTAGCTCTTGTCTCTTTACAGGATTATAGAGGAGCTTTTCACCATTTTCATCAAAGGCGAGTGTTTGATTGAGCGTAATACCAAGAACAGGAGCGTCATTGGTAGCCGCAGTGAAGGTAAGAGGAACGCTAGGATACTGAGCGGCTCCAAGGAATGGATAGTCAGTCTTACCTAGATAAGCGTTGGTTCCGTAGGTAATTGGATCAAGATCCAAGTTACCAGCGTTTACCTTAACGAAAACACCAGCGGAACCATTACCATTGGTAGATGGATTATCATCGCAGGTGCTATTGGCGAACATATTGACAACGTCAAAGTCGCTATATTGTCTGAATGGATATAATCTTAGTGACATATATTTTTAGTATTTAATTGTTATGTTTTCTTTCGAAAAAGCTTTTGCGATTTTTTCTTTCCAAGAGGGTTGAGCCTCAGTGACTTCAATTTGACTAGAAATAACAGCAGTTTCTTCCTTAGCGTTTGCCAAGGCAGTTTCTACTTGTACGGTTTTTTCTGTCGCTTGAGCGACTGTTTGAGTATCCTTTAGTCTCTTAGCTAGTTCAGCTTCAAGTCTATCTTGGAAAGCTTTTTCTTGTTCAGTCTTGAAAGCTTTGCTCTTGTGTCTGTAAACTACAGAAAGCTTTTCTTTATAAGAAGCGAATGCTTCGTCTGAACTATCTAAAGAAGTAATATCTTTAGCTAAAATTGATCTATCAAGATCATCGAAATCAAATTCTTGATCTAGAATTCCCATTCTTGTATTGAAAAGTTCTTGACTATTCTTGGCGGCTACGGCGGACTCTAGTTCACCAAGCTTGGAAATTGTAGCGTTTAGATCTTCGCGCAACTTTTCGGTTTCGGCGATAGCCTTTAATTTAGCCTCTTCAGCAGCTTGAAGTTGAGACTTAAATTCGTCGTTCTTTGACTTAATGCTTTCGGCGATCTTGTGAGAAATATTAGCAACGGCCTCTTCATTAAAGTTGACGGTCTCTTGCTTTTCAGCAAGAACGGTCTTTAGTGCGGATAGTATTTGTTCTAGATCCATAGTATTTATTTTAGATGTATTTACAGTCGTTTTTTCTTCTTGTGAAAATATTTTCTTGTTTATTCGTAACAAATCTAATGAATTTACTTCAAAAGATTCTATTTCTTCAGCTTCGGTATCGTTTTTAATCATTTCGGAAGATCCATCATCAATAATTACTCCTTGAACATCTGCCGCAGGATTAGTTGTGAATCCTATTCCTAATGGATAAATGCGACCAGTGACTAAACGATAAACTGGAGTACCGTCATTCATTACTCCAGGACCATCAAAACCTCTTAAATATTTTTTAAATTCTTCTATTTGTTTTTTGTCTGTGATTATTTCTGCTTGGCTCAAATCAGCACTACCAACAGCAACCATATACTCATTAAATCCAATTTCCCAACTTGCGCTGATTCTTTGGAATAGATTTGATTCAGGATCATTCGATTCCATAAGAGCATCAGCAAAATTTCTATCAACAGTCTTATAAACGACAGCCGCCAAAGAAATATTGAATGGATCTAATTTTCCTTTTACATCTTCATCTGAAATAATCTTATTAGAACCAATAGCAGAAAACGCCGAATTAACAATATGTCCTACTACTCTTTGCTTTTTATGCTCAATGTTAGTTGGTTTATGAATAAAATAGTTTTTAAATGCAATAGCGGTGTTAGTATCGATACCATCACCATTCTTGTTAAACTTGTTAACTAGTGCAGCATTGAAAGCTGCTCCAATTAAATCAACGTTTGTATCCAAGTTGACAGATGAAGGGATAAGACTTTTTAGAGAATCTAAAGAAGCTTTAGATACGAGAACATTGGTATCAAAATTTAGACTAGCAGTTACAAAATTCTCAAATGACGTTCTATATTTAAACATAATATATAAATTTACACTGAGTATTTAGTACTGTGATATAAAAGAGCGGCAGAATATGTTTCTAATTGATGTTCTGCGCCCAATTCTTGAATTCCTGGTAGTATGCTGACCTTATCTAAGATAGAAGGATCTTTAACAACTGTTTTTGCTACAGCTTCCCAAGTATTATTTTCGCAACCAATAATAATAGCTTCTGATAAACTCTCAGCTATCTTCTTTTGTTCTTCGTTTAGCTTCTTCTTTTTATATTTTGTTTTTAATTCGCTTTCGATGATTGAATATAAAACTTTTGTGCTTTCCATAGTTTTGGCAATGGCTTCTTTAGCGAATATTGATGAAGCTTTAGACCCCATTGGACGACCTCTCTCAGTTGGAGTTGTGGTTTTTTTCATTGGAGGTTTAGCCCCAACATTTGGAACTTCTGGCATCGCAGGAGGAATAACTGGAACGCCTCCAACGATGGGATTGTAAAAGCCTTTCTTGCGCTCTTCGACAAACTTGGTTTGTGCAGCAGCTAATTCTTCTTGAGTTGGATAAATACCTGTTTCGATAACTTTGAGACCTTCTTCTGGAGGAAGAATTCCAAGTTCCATCATGCGAGTTACAACGCGATTAAACTGAGTTTCATCCTTGATTGAAACTTCTTCAAATTTAGCAATAGGACACTTACCTTTAAATCCTAAATTTCTAAATATAAGTTCCATTTCGGGACGAAGAAAATCATTTAAGAATGCGCTTCTCGCTTCTTTTAATCTTTCAAAAAATACTTGTGCTTTTACTGTCGTATTTGCAAACTTTTCTGAACCAATAAGAATATTCTGAAGACCTTCTTTGATGTCTTCATTTACTATTTTATATTTTTCATAACCTAAAACTTTATTTAGATCAGGAATAACGAATTCTGCTTTTGTAGTATAATCAGCGATAAGAACACGACCTACAGATTCATTATTTAGCAAGCCTTGCATGGCTTTTATATTTTTATGATTGATGCCACCTTTGCTAGGCTCAGTACCCATCGTGATCAATAGAATAACATTCTCAATTGTGCGGCAAATAGCTTGGTCTATCTTCTTCATTTCCATCTTGAAGTTAATGTCGTCCAAAACGGCGAATCCAAAAGGAATAGCAAAAGGTTCGTAGTCTTGTTTCTTATAAAAAGAATAAATAACATCTGTAGGATTAAGCTGGATCTTCAAACCGTCTTGCGCCCATTGACCATTCTTTATTTTGCTTTGTGTCTCCTTGTCCAGACTATTAAATACTTCTACGTCTCTATCATTTTTTGGGTTCTGCAATCTTTCTAGCTCATATTCGGAGAGAATCTTTTGATAAACAACCTTCTTCCAAGAACTTGTTCTATTTACTGTTACATAAAAAGGATTCAATAAAATATATTGAACAGGAATTATATTCTTTACATCGTAAGGAGTTGGATAATTATGAATTTCAACGTTAGTTTCATAAGAGTCTCCATCATAATTAGCATAAGTCTCTAATATACTTTGAAAATCATCGATAGTAAATTTAGCATTTACTTTGTAAAAGAAAACATTGCCGCTTCTATAATATTCGCGAAAATACTGATCTTTAACATTCCACATCTTTGTGTATTTCATCCATTTGGCAAAGAAATCGCGAGCCTTTTGACTTCCTCCTTCTAAATAAATTTCTGCATTAGCAAATTCGGACATGATGTCAACCGCATTTCTAAAAATAGCTACATTAGCATAAGCTTTTTGACACAATTCGATAGCGTCACGAATATTATATCCATTAACCGACATCTCGAAAGGCAATAAACCTTCACGAATGTTTGCGTATTTATAAATCTTTGGTCCTACATAAGCCAAGTTTCTTCTGAGAGAAGTATTACCATCTCCAGAGCCAGAAAAATTGTTTCTTTCATAACTGGCGGAACTTTCGTAAAAAGAATCGCCAACAAAGCTTGGTTCTGATTCGGTATTATCATTAATCAAATTTTCTAAATTACTAATACCATTTTCTTTTGCACCTTTAGAAAATCTGTTCCAGTAAGAAGACTTTTTATTGTAAGAGCGACTCATATTTATTTATTTTACACTTATAACTTTAAAAGTGACTTTGAAAGTTACTTTTACGCTATAAACATAGGAGTAAATGTTTCTGTATTATCTTCTACAGTAACAGTTCTCATATCAATTATAATCTTTGTCATCCAATTTCCTAATACTAATGCTGAATAACTATCTTTTCTTGGTTTATCTGGTCCTGATTTACGTTTTAGATTGGCAGGAAGATCAAAATTTTGCATACCTTGTGCAGAAGTAGTTATTTGTATAAGCGCACATTCTGTTTTTGTTAAAAGTATCATATCTGACAAATGTTCAACAAAATCAATCATTCTTGCGCCGACATCTGCTTTATCTAAATCAGAAACATTAGAGAATTTAAGATTTTCTATACCTATTCTTTTATTTATTTGCGACTTATAATGATCATCCATAGCTCTGCTTGCAAAATATATACGACGATGATCAAAATTAGCTTGTAACAATTCATTCGCTTGACGAATCCAAGCTGATGTTGGTTTTCTCATGAAAACTGTTTTATAATCTGTTTTATTATATTCTGATTTTGCGGCATATAGATTAGATTGGTATTCTTCTGGCCTTTCAAACTCTGTTGTTACGCATTTTAACTCAATCTTTTCATCTTTAAACAATTCACTTTCATTACAAGAATTCATGAACTGAACGCCACCATTATAGTCCATACATATAGCGACAACATTAAAGTTTTTGAGAACATATAAGAAATACTTAATGTGATCTTTCAATGAGGCTCCAGCTAATGCATACGAATGCACCAACGTACCCATTTGTTTTTCGTAATTAACTTTTATTACCTGTATAGCAAAATCATCTGACGCTTCTGTTTCTGACCAAGAAGGGTCAACGGCTATTACATACTCATCTTCTGCGTTGCCCACTACTTCTACAGATGGAGCTTCTCCGTCTGGAACTGTACATAATGCCATTTTAGATATTTTAAAATATCCAGAACTATCATCTGTAAATTGAGCGCCAAATTCTCTTTGGAACTGTGATTCACTCATTGTTGCTTTCGCTTGATTGATTAGATTCTGATCGTACAACTGAACTGGCGCACAATCATAAGAAAATTGCATAACACAACGCTTAGAAGAATCAGTTGGTTTTGGATTATGTATTAAATTATCATACTGCTCGTATAATTTATAAAGATATTCAAATTTAAAAGACGCTGATGATAGAGCAATTAGTTTATTGTTGGGCCAAACATATCTATCTTCCTCCTTCATCTCACCCTTCTCAATCAATTGAGTTTCTAGATTATATAATTCTTCTCGCTGAGTTGGATTCTGAACTACAGACAAGAATGGTACGATAACTTCGTTATAAATGCGCTCAGGCATCAATAGAAACTCGTCAATAATAATACGATGAAAACGAAAACCACGAAGTTTTTCACCATCGCCCAAAGGTAATGCGCGAATACGACTTTTACCTATTTCCATCAACCATTCATCATTATTTTTTGATACATGAGTAATACATTGTTTTAAAAGATAGGCTTCTGGCTTGGCGGCAATATCTTCTATCTTTTTAAATATCATTTTTGACTGACGAAAAGAACGAGACATAATACCTATCTCTATTCCTTGATTTAATATAGCATCTAGAATAGCAAAAATACCAGTAGTATAACTTTTACTCATGCCACGCGACCAAACTCCTAAAAAGTAATCACTTTCCAACATTGACTTGACAGCCATATGTTGAAATGGAAACAATTTAACTCCTGTAATTAAATCAGTAGTAAAAGTAATATTGTTTCTCAAGAATTGATAAAACAAAAGCTTTGCCTCACGTTCTTCTAAGAAACCTTGCTTTTCAGAAAGCTCTTCATTAGAAATAAACTGATTCTTTCTTATTCTTTGATTACCTGTTTCCCAACTCATGATCTAAAAAGTATTGTAAATCTACTTGCCATAAATCTTTTCCAAAATATAAAAGTTTTGGTATAATTTCGATTGATTTTTTTCGACTACCCGTAAATACAAATTGCACATGTCTAGGATATTTATGCGTTAAATGGCGCATATTATGAAATACATATTCTAAATTTGTTTTCTTTTTATATTTTTTATGATTATTTATTATACTATCTATTGTAGACTCTATTACAATAAATAAATATCCCTCCAATTCAAAAGTTCTTTGAATTTCTCTTTCAAAACGATCAACTCCAGAAGCTAAAGTTCCTAAAAAGTCATTTTCGCTTTTTCTATCTACAAAAGTATAGTTATATTCTTGAGCGTTCATCAAATAGTCGCCAATAAATAATTTTTCAACCTTTACTTTAGGAAATTCTAAAGGATCTTGTTCGCGAGTATCGACAAGCATAGTTTCATTTTTTAAATAAACTGTATTAAAATCTTTTGGCAAAGTTTTATTAAAAATAGGTTCTTTATCCAATAATTTACAAACAGAATTATAAGATCCAAAATGTTTTTTATATAAATCAATGGTTGGTAAATTTAAAGATTTTAATTCATTATGAAACGGTGCAAAAAAATAATTCTTTACCTTCATTCTTTTTTGCAATATTTCAATATACTTTTGTTTTACTATTTCCTGATTCTCATTCTTTTCCCACATTAGAAATTCATCAAAATCAAGAAATTCTGTATTAAAATATTTAACTTTATTAATAAAAGGAATCGGTTTTTTATAATAAAGAGATAATCTTGGATAATATTTGCAATAATATTCTGCTTGATAAATTCCATGCTTTTTCAGATGAGCGTGAAAAGACTTATCATTAAAAAATGGTTCTTTACATATCTTGCACTCTGTCATATAGCATCTTCTTTTGTAATTCCTAAAATTCTAGCTTTCCATGCAGACATTGTTTCCAATCTATCAGCTTCTTCTTTGACAACTTTCTTTTGCATTTCTGCAATCTGAATCATCATTTTTCTTTCGTTTTCGTCTTGAAATAATTCTACCAAACTAAGTATCGAAGCGTTCTTTTGTTGATGAGATTCAATACGCTTAGATCGTTCGCCATTAAGTTTCTGCAAAGATTTATCTATACGCTGGGCGCATTGATTATATTCTTCTGAAATAGTCTTCAAAACTTCAGTCAATCGCATTGTAAAATCTTTTTGTTCTTGAGTGTCGTTGAACATTTCATTCACTTTATTCTTTTTCATATCAATTTGTTTTAGATTGATATAATCCATGCAAACATTTATATATAAATTAGTTTCATCAATCGTAAGATCTGGCTTGTCCCAAACTGAACGCACAAACTCAGCTTCAAAAAGATCTTTATCATTAGAACTGCGATAAGAGTCGTAGTTTTGTACGAAGCGAGGACTACTTAAATAAGTTAGGAGCTTTTCTAAATATTTTCTATGCTGTAATGTTAATTTATCCTCAGATAAATCTTGTCCAGCCCACTTGTTTACTTTTTTGATGGCGGAAGATAAACTTCTTGGCACGACATACTTTTCATTAACTGCTGATTCGCTTTCAACCAAATAATCTGGATGCTTTTCTTTAATGTATTTGTGTACTGCTCTGTATTGAGGCGTAATAAAAACATTTAGGTTAGATACTCCTGCTAATTCTTTAGAAAATAATAATTCTGTGATCTGTTTTGGAGTTATTCCTGTTCTGATATTACTGTCTATAAATTCTATGTGCGCCGCAGTAAGTGCTTCTGGGTCTGCTTTTGGTTTGGCTTTTTCTTTCTTGCTTATGGACCCAGAAGAGATCATGTAATCTCTCACTAGCTTTGATTCTTTTGAGCGGCCATGCAAATCTTCTCTTTTAAATAAAAGATTAGCTATAACAATATAATCTGTTAGTCCTTCTTCTATTTTTTTATTGATAAATACTTGTTGTTCTTCAGATAAATCATTCATTGTTAAAAACATCGTTATCTTTTATCAAATTTTTCGCTTTTAGGTATAGCATTTTTTTTAAATTTTTAATCTGCTTGTATCCAGCCTTGCGACCCTTCTCATTGGTCTTGAATTTTAAAAATCTTGCTACTTCATCGTCAGTAAGACAGTCTATAAAAAACATTTTATAAACAAAAAACTGTTTATCGTTTAAATTTTCCTTCATTAAAGAATGAAGTTTCTTTTCGGCATTGGAAAAATTAACAGATTCGTTTTCTGGTATAGAAATGAAATAATTTTGATGGTTTTGCAAACTTACTGTCATTTTTAAATCATAAGCATTCTTTTTTGTCTTTTCCCATTTAGCATACAATGGACATTCGTTGCATTGTTTTTGACTAGGAGTGAATCCACAAGCATTATCATCTCCAGCAGAAGTTGCTCCTTTATTAGTATTAAAAGAGCAGTTGACACAAGGTTTTACAAAACAACTATAAGAGTTTCTGATTATGTTTTTTATCTGATTTGACACTATCCTATTAACCCAAGGCTCTATGGGTCGCTTTTGATCCCATAGATGCCATTTTTTATGTATATGAATCTTTATTATCTGCTCAATATCCTCAAAGTCGAACCAAACAATTGCTTTTAACTTCCACTTGGCTTTTCTTTTTTTTATGACTTGATCTATGATTTCATACATTTCTTCAAAAGTTTTTTTGTTTTTATGCTTCATTTATTTCTTTGAAGTTCTTACTAGAAGCGCACTCTTTTAATGATTGTGACAAGTATTCTTCCTTAGTAAGCTTGCTAACATTACCTCTCGGTCTAGAAAATTTTTCAGAAGATGGAGGAGAATTAATAATTTCACTTGCTAGAAACTTATTCTTCTCTGGTCTTTCGATTTCATATTCTAAACGTCTTGGCCTAACTACAGAAGTAGGCAAACCATCTTCGTCTACTTCTTTTTGTGTAGTTTGAATTTGTTTTCTAATCTGAGGTTGTTGAACATTCGTCATTAAAGCTGTTCCACAGCTAGAACAAAACTTCGATCCAACCCCATTTTTAAAACCACATTGGCTACAGTACATACACCAATATTATATCATTGTATATTAGTTTTATCTAATTTTTTAAAGACTGAAACTATATACTTTAGTATTTCACTACGCATAATATCTTCTTCATCGAATTGAAAACAATAAATTCCTCTGTCTTCGCTTTCTTTATTGTTAAAAAGATCATAGACTCTCATGAAACCAGATTTGTTTCCAATGTCTGATTGCATAGCGTCACCGCAGATAAACATTTTGGTATTTTCTCCAATACGAGTAAGCAGTGTGACCAATTCTTTGCTGCTATAGTTTTGAGATTCGTCTGCAATAATTACTTTATCGTTCCAAGTCGCTCCTCTTAAGAAATTAATAGGCAAAGCCTCAATAAAACCATTTGTTTCTAAATACTTTGATTGAGACATAGGAAGTAGTTCATCCAATTTATCATAAAGAGGCATCATAAATGGATTAAACTTTTCGTCTACAGTCCCAGGAAGAGATCCTAACGCTCTTTCTCCAGATTCCGCTATTGTTCTTATATATTTCAATTCTGCTCTCGAATTCATATTCAAAATATGAAGCGCACAGTAGACGGCTAAAAAGGTTTTAGAAGAACCTGCTGGACCATTGATAAAAATAATTTTAGTATTCTTATCAAATGCTATCTGCGCGAAACTTTTTTGCTTATCTGTTAAATTGAAGTTTTTAATGTTTAATTTAACAGATCTAAAATGATTATCGGCAATAATTTCGTTTAGATCTTCTTTTTCTTTTTGAATTTTCTTCTTTTTGGTTGACATGTTATGAAAGGAGTTACACTATATTGTATGGTTTTTCACTGTTTGAGCGTTCCATATTCACCTACAAAAAAAGATATATCTTTGTGCGCGTTCGTTCAAAAGGTTTATAAATTTTGTGATGAAATGACCAAAAGAGGCCATACTGTTTATCATTATGGTCATGAAGATTCTAGCGTTAATTGCACAGAACATATTAATGTTATTAATAATGATATATTAAAAAAGAGTTATGGCAACTTAAATGATTGGAAGAATAAAGGTTTTGATCAAAACGTAAACACGGATGCTGTAAGAACCTTCAATAATAATTGTATATCAGAATTAAATAAAAGAATTAAATCAAATAAAGAATTTATATTATGCTGGTTTGGATTTGCTCATGAATCATGCGTAAAACATTTTTACAATAAAGCGATTGTAGTAGAACCAAGTATTGGTTATGATAGCATGTTTGCGCCGATCAAAATATTTGAAACGCATAGCCAAATGCATAAAATGCACGGCCATTCACACACATACATAGATTTAGGATCTGAATTTGTAGTTTATCCAGGTTTTGATCCAAATGATTTCTTATATAAAAAAGAAAAGTCAAATACAGCTTTATTTCTTGGCAGAATTACAGAAGAAAAAGGAGCTAAACTTGTATATGATATATGCAACGATTTAAAACAAGATATAATTTTTGCTGGCCCAAATATACTTGATTTAAAAGATACTAGATATTGTCAATTTGTTGGCTTTGTCGATCCAATCAAAAGAATGTATTTACTTAGTGAGGCTAAATTTTTATTTGCGCCTTCTTTATTTATTGAACCTTGTAATTGGACCGTTATTGAAGCTCAGTTTTCAGGAACTCCAACAATAACAACAAATTTTGGCGGATTTACTGAAACCGTATTGCAAGGAGAAACTGGACTAAGGTGTTCCAGCATAAATGATATTGTTTATGCCGTTCAAAATATAGATAAATTTATCAATCCAGAAAATTGCTATAGAAACGCAATTTCAAAATTCACATTAGAGAAACAGTGTGATTACTATCAGTATATTTTTCATAACCTATCTTCAACTCAGATAAATTAGTATTAAAAAATTTCTTTTGAAAATTTTCTTTAGCTATATATCTTTGATAATTACAATAATCAACATACTGAGCAGTTACTTCATTATTTTTAGCTTTATCTACGGCTTCAAAAGTTAATTGATTGGCGTTTATCATATCTTTATATTCTTGTGAATATATCATTGATAACCATTTTTCACGCTCAAATTGATTTTGCAAATGCGACCAACAATTTAACCACGCTTGAACATTATTAGAAGATTTTTGTTTTTTAATCTCTAAAATACTTAAATAATCAAAAGCGTAAGCTTCGTCTACCAAAATAGTAATCATAAATTTATAATACAATTGTCTATTTTTGATTTAATGCTTTCAAATGATATTTTTTTTGTACATTCAAAATTCTTTTTTCTTGGACACCACAACCAATCAGAAGGATCAAATTTTTCTTCATTTAAACATCCATTACAAACAGAATCATCGTAAATTCTCGTTATATTTTTTGTGAATTCGCACCAAGGTTTAGTAACGTTTGAAATTAACACCACATGTTTTCCTATGCCATGAGCCAACCATGATAATCCATTAGAAGTTCCTATATGAAATTCAGAATGATTGATATAATTAATACATTCTTTTAAATTTAAACCAGATCTATTTATCGCCTTTTTAGGTATCGGATTCATGCAAGATTTTATACCAAAAGAATAATCTCTATCAATACAAACAGCAGAAATATCATATTTAAATTTTAAATATTTAATTAGATCGTTCCAACCATCATTATTATTCCAATAACGGCCTTGATGAGTCGAATGCGTAGAGATTGTTATGTACTTTTGCTTTATTGGTCTGACTCCTGAATAATTATCAATCAAAGTATTTATTTCTTCGTACTCCATTTTAAGATCATCAGAAAATCCTTTCTGTAATGGGCGATCAAAATAAAAATTTATTGATTTTTGCTGTTCGTATTCAAAGTTTACTGGATTAAAACTTATGTTAGGATACGATTTTTCAAAAAGACAAACGAAAGAAGCATTAATAAAAAATCCTACTTCATCATTTGTTAATTTTTGATACTTATCTACTTGAGCCACCGCACCAATAGTATCTCCCAAAGATGAAGTGGTTAAAATAATTTTTGTTTTCACTTGCTATTTAAATCCTTTATACAAAGATCTATTTTTTCTTTCACCATGTCAAATGAAATCTCTCTAGAACATTCAAAATTTTTATCTCTAGGACACCACGCCCAATTTCCCTTATCGAAAGTCAAATTAGGATCGTTCCAACAGCTATTGCATACATTTTTATTAATTACTCTATATGGAGTATAAAATTCAGAAACAGGATCTGAAAATCCAGATATCATAATAACTGGCTTTCCAACCGCCCAAGCTAACCAAGACAAACCAGATCCTAAACCAATAAAGAAATCGCAAAAATATAAATCATTAATTCTTTCGGATAATGGAATATCTCCTGTTTTATCTATAGAGTTTACAGGAATATAATTAATATATTCTCCGCAACCAATATTATTATTTTTATCTATAGATACCACATCATAACCCAAACTATTTAAATATTCTACAGTTCTTGTCCAGCCAGAAGGATTATTCCAAAACTTAGCTTGAGATGTAGAGAGAGATCCAATACAAACATACTTTCTCTTGAAATTATTCTTAAGATTTTGTGGCAAAGCGACTTTGGTTACAGATTCTTCGTGTTTGATATCTAGTATTTTAGAAGCGATTTCTTGAAGACTAAATTGATTCCATTTTGTGCCATTTATATCAAAACACCCAATAGAATAACATCCAGAAGTATCTATTGGTTTTTCCCAATAGTTATAAAAATTAATATTTTTATATTGAGATTCAAAAAGGTCTTTAAACGGAGTATAAAAATTAACTTGTTGTTGTTTTTGTTTTTGAAAAGAGTCTACAATTCCTGTCCAAGCTATCGCATCGCCCAAAGAAGATGATTCGTTTACAATTTCATGTATATCATTTCGATAAGCCAACATATATCCTTTATCGATTGTTGAAGTATCTTTTTTATTAAAAGATAAATCAAATGTTTCTAATTTGTATCCGCAATTTAATAGTTTTTCCTTAATAGAATCTAATTTATTATTTTCATTTGCATGAAATTCTAAGATAATTTTATTTATATTGATTAAGGTATCATTTTGCAAGTTTTTAAAAATCTCATATTCATATCCTTCAATATCCATTTTCAAAACATCTATTTTATTTAAATTATATTTAAAAATTAGAGCATCAAGACTTATGCATTTTACTTCTATATAATTTTTATCTGATATATCGGTTTCAGTTATGCGACTTAATGTAGTTAAACTTTCAACTAGAAACTTTTTATTCTTATTGTCTACAGAAATCGCTTTATTCTCAGCTATTACTCTTGTTTCATTTTCAAATGTATTATTTAGTATGCTAAAAGATGGAGATGGTTCTAAAGCTATAATTTTACTTACGTTTTTAGACAAACAAAAATCTATAAAACTTCCACAGCTAGCCCCAATATCGACGACCACATCTTTTTCGCGAATATGTTTAGAATAGAAATTGTAATTATAAAAATCTATCTTTTGGGTAAAAAAGTTATCCAAAATATTTACTGAATCATCGTCATTATATAAGAATTTTCGGCATGAGCTTTTATTATAAAAGTTTTTATCGATTGGAACATCTATTTCAAAGAATAGTTTTTTATTTTTAAACGCCAAAACTTTCAAACCACTAAAAAAATTCAAATCTAAATCTCTTGTGGTGATCGGACTGGTAAAATAAGAGAAACCTTTTGCAAAAATAAAATCTTTATCAAAGAATGATGTAAAAGTCAAATTAGAACTTAAATCTTTAATTACAAAGTTAAGATTTTTAAATTCTTTTTTAGTAGGTTCAAAATGAAACATGTTGTTTCTTTTATTGTATAAAAAAGAAAAATCTTCGTTGTCGATATGTTCGCTACCTCTTATGATTACATAATCTAAACGCTTAATCTTGGGAAAATCTTTTTCTATGGACAATTGAAGCATGTCAAAATCGTCAAAAATTTCAAATCTTAATTTCTCTTCGGGCTTGTAATCACCATTCAAGCTAGAAAAATACAAAATCTGTGGATCTAAAGTTAAATCACTTTCATAAACATAAGAATTCTTTTGTGTATCGAATATTTTAACTTTTATTTTAATTTTTTTATCGCTAATGTTTTTGTATTCAATGCCTTTGTCGTCACCTACAAATCTAACGAATTCTATTTTTTTCATATTTGTGATTAAATCGTTTATATAACTAAAAGCTTTTTGAGAAGACTTTTTCCAAGAAAAATTATCTCTTATGATTTGTGATTCTATAATCGCTATGTCTTTATAATAAGAATAATTATTGTATATGTCAATCATCTTGTTCGACAAATCTTTAAAATCTGGAATATAATAATTTCCAACTATATCTTTATCAAATTGCCTTGCGTTATAATTGGACGCTGGTTCTTCGCCAAGTACATTGATCGAAACTCCAAGATTTTTTGCAAATTCTAGTTGTGCGCTACAGTTAGAATAGATTGACACTATTCCACAAGCCATAGATTCTATGAGAGGAAGGTTCCAACCTTCTGCGCGAGAACATGATAAGAAAACGTGAGAGCGTTGCAATATGTATAAATAATCTTCTTTCGTTGTGAACGACAAAACTTTAATATTTTTACAATTTAAATTATAATGTTGTAATCTATTTTCTGTAGATCCCAGTCCATCGATGTCGAATGGATTATCTACCAATAACAAAAGTTCAACATTGTCGTTATTTTCAAAATTGTCTTTAAAAGACCTTATAATTTCCATGGTGCTTTTTCTAGCGTCCCATCTACCAATCAAGACAAAGGTAAACTTTTTAAATTTTTCTGAAATAGGAAAAAATACATTTTCATCAACACCCAAAGGAACAACTTTTAATTTATTTTCTGGAAAATTTTGATTGATTAAATTATCTTTTTGCCATTGAGAAGGAATCCATAACTGGTCAAAAGTTTTTAATTGATTTAAAAAGTTATCTGGAAATTTTGTTGTTTCGTACATCGTATAGGCAATTTTTGGGCCAACATAATCGTCGTAAAAATAAAAATGATTCAAACCTTCCATAACAAGGTTAACATTTGGCGCAAATTGTTTTTTATAATTATAGATTGGATAATCTGATCTTGAGTTGTCAGAATTATATAAAGTTTGTTTATGTAAAATTCTTTTGTGATGTTCTTCTATATCTAAGTCGTGCGGATTTAGACTGTAGCCTTTCCAATTGTTACCAATTGTGTAATTTCTAACTTTAACTTCGCAAATTTCATTTAAGTTTGGCAGCATTTCTTGACAAAAAATATTCAGACCTCCAGTTCCAACAAAACTACAACTAACTTCTAATCTAATTTTCTTATGTGCAAATTCTTTTAAATGTTCAACTGCCGCATTAGCAGCATTTTCCCATGTAAAAGTTTCTCTAATATATTTAGATTCTTTAATAGCTTTTTGTTTGTAAAAAGAATGGTTTAAGTACACATCCATCATCTTTTTTTCTAAATGTTCAAAATCAGGCTCGTACCAGTATCCCGGCGAGTTTTGATTTTTATTCTCTTCAAAATTTTTAGCTAAAACTAATCCTTTAATATTTATTGGTATTCCTAAATCTTGTGCAAATTCAAGTTGTCCACTACAATTGGAATATATAGAAGGTGTGCCGCAAGCCATTGCCTCAATAAGAGGTATATTCCATCCTTCTCCACGCGCACAAGAAAGAAAAACATGTGCATTTTGAATATATTGAATATAATCTTCTCTTGGGACAAAATCAACGACTTTTATGTTGGGCGCATACAGATTATTCGCTTTTAATCTTTCATGAGTATTCGCAAACCCATCATTATTAAAAGTATTGGCGACAGAAAGAATTAATTGAACTTTATTGTTGCCGCCGAAAACTTTTATAAAACTTTTTATGATTTCTTTCGTGCTTTTTCGATCTCCCCAAGATCCAAATAAAACAAATGTAAAAATATCATTAGATAATGGAGAAGTTATTGTTTGATAAACTGCTGGATCTACAGCTTCTCGCACTATTTTTACTTTATCTGCTGAAATGCCTTGATCAATGGTAATTTTTGCTTGCCATTCAGTAGGAACCCAAACTTGATCGCATTCTAATAATTTTGCAAAAAAATCTTCTGGATATAATGTGTTTTCCCAAACAACGTACCCAATTTTTGGGCCTTTGTAAGATTGATAAAAATAATAATGGTTTACGCTATTAAGAATAATGTTAATATCTGGAACATAAGATCCATCATAATTATAAATAGGAAAATCATTTAAATTTCTATCGGCATCAAAAAGACTTTGAGAAATAAGTATATTTTTATCTAAATCATTAACGTCTGTGCCATGAGGATTATTATTTTTGCCTTCGTAACCGCTCCAATTAGGACCAATTGAAAAATTCCTTACTTTGGTTTGTACTTTTTTACTAAGTGCGCGAAAAAATCCTTTTGAATGAGCGTTGTAACCTGTATTTCCAACGTAACTCGCGTGACCTAAGATTTTCATTTATGAATTTGAGTGAATTTACTGAACAAAATGTTTCCAGATTCTGGTTCAGTTATTTTAATGTAAACATAATCTAGATTGGCGGCTACTTTTCCAACGCAAAAATGAAAGTATTTAAATATCTCAACATTGACAAAATCATATAATAAATTTCCACGTTTATCGTAGATAGTTAGATTAACAAGCTGAGAAAATTGCTTTTCGGGCATAAAATTTTTCCTACTTAACACAAGATCGTCTTTTTCATTTTGGGTTATGTATAATTCATCATGGGCGAATACAGTTTTAAGATAATTTTCTTTTATATCTTTGAATTCTGGTATAGATTTTACTCTATGAAAGCAAAAAATATTATTTATATGTTTTGGCAAGATCTTGTGGGCCGAAAAACAATTAGATGCGCCGTATTCATTATATTTTTCTATATACAACTTATTTGTTTCTTCGATATCTACTGTCGGTAGGCTTTCTGTATAATTATACTTGGATAATAGAATATTAAAAGTGTCTTCGTCGTGCAAAGCGAATATCCCCGGTCTTGTATTCTTGTATTTTTCATATATTTCTGTAGCTTCTGAGAAAAAGTTATGATGATTAGAGTTGTAAACTATAACATTAGCTTTTCTTCTTGGATATACTGAAATAGGAATATTTAAAGCATCCGATAATACTTGTAGACCGTGTAAAGGTTTGCCGTCGCCAAAAAAGTTTGTATGAAATACGCTGTCGTATAAATTAAGATTAATTAAAGGATGATTTTTAAGCTTGGAAACATAATTTGCAATATGATCGGCGGTAACAGTTAAAAAACAATCAGTATCAATATATACAAAATTAGTATTCGGATATCTTTCGCAACTATCTTTTAAACAGAATGGTTTTATATTCCTTAATAAATCAATATCTTGATTGTCGTCTTTATATATATAAAAAGGTATAGAAATAAACTGTTCTTTGTTCAGTTCTAAATCTCTTGTAACGTCCAAATCATAATTAAGACTATAAATAATACATTTGCGATTAGAAAACATACTTATTGTGTTCAACATTTGTTTCGCGACAGGCTCATATTTTTTATCAAAGTATATTACCCAATAGAAATCTTCTAATAATATTTTTTTGTTGTAGAAGAGGGTATCATCTTGTATTCCTAGATCTTTTTTGTAATAGAAGTGTGATAATAGAGATTCGCGATCTTGGATGTATAATTTTTTACCTTTTAAAACTGCTTCTCCAATGTATTTGCCGTTTTTGCGTGTGTTGGATAGTTCCGAGAAGCTTGTTATTTGTATTGATTGTTGAGATAATGCGTTGTTGAAATGATGTTCGTCTACTCCATGATATACTGGATCTTTTAAGAAAGTTTCGTAGTCGTTTATGTTTTTATAGAAGTTGTTGTAAAAAGGTATGTTTTTCCATATTGTAAATGGCCCCCGAACTCCTTTAAAATAAGTATCATCTCCAATAGATATTATATCTTTATCTAAAAAAGGAAGCAATAAATCATACATATCGCCAAACATACAATCAATATCATAAAATCCTATATAATCATAGTCGCAAAAATAGTGTTCAAAAAGGATTCCGTACAAAGGTCTGTAATCACATATCTTTCGTCCCGAAGATATGTCTTCTGTGATATGTATTGACGTTTTGTCGGCGACAATGCGCTTTAATATCTTTTCGTTCATATAACAGATCTTTATATTGGATGAGTTTGAGTTTATGTTTTGATCTGTGAATATAAAGAAGTTTATGTTTTGGCTTTGATGGCTACATGTTTTGAGATGGGTGTTGAAATAAGAAGGAAATGGCCCAAACCAAACTTGTATTAAGGCTATCTTTTTAGACATATTTTATTATATGTAAGGGCTGGATTTTTTTTTAGTTTTTTATATGCGCGATTCTTAAATATTGGCGATTTTTTTGGGAAAATGGGGGGGAGGGGGTACGGTGAAGTACGTTGTTTTATGATAAAATGAATTAGAGATTGAGGAAAATGTCCCCCTGCCTTTTCTAAAAAATTGTCAAGAGAAAAAATTTCAAAAAAACGGGGGAGTCTCTACCCCCTCCCCCTACCTTGGCACGGTTTGTGCTTGGTGCAGTGTGCAATTAAATCCCCCTGCCTAGCAAGCTCTGTGCCAACCTATGCTGACCAGGTCATCGAAAAAAAGTGAAAAAAAGTATCTGAAAGAGTTGACACCCTGCGATCTTCTGCTAGGATCTTTCCATGACGAAAAACCAATTCAAGCGCGAGGAACTCCAACACGAACTGCGCCACGAAGACGCGATGCTGCGCTACAGCAAGTGGGCGGTTGCCATTGACGGCAAGGTGTGGAAGGTGACGACCATGAACCACGCTTCTGCGATCACCCGCACGTTGCGCCTCAAAGGCAAGAATGTGACCTGCTATCAGGTCGCCTGAAAAAAGTCTGAAAAAGTTCTAGACAGAAAAGAGTTTTTACCCTACCTTAACAACATGACGAACGACTTCGCCAACATCAGCGCCGAGAGCAACCTGAGCGACTGCATCGCCCTCCGCATCGAAGACTTCACGGGACCGATCCCTGAGTCTTGGGGCGGTGAGCCGATGGAACTCACCGAGGCCGAGAAGGCCGAGGCGAACCTCTGGTTCGACGAACGTCGCGACTCTTGGATGATGGATCTGGTCGGCACTATCTAACAACAGCACGAAGTGTGCCAAGTCACCCTTGGCACGGCATAGGCTACCCCCCTCCCCCCCAGGGGGGGTAGCCCTATTGTACCACGCCCACGCGCCCGTGTCAAGCATTTTTTCAAACTATTTTTGAGTACCTAGCGCCCACGTCCAGGCTGTACGAGTTACCGTCCATTGACTACCTAAAGATTTCCGAAAAAACTGATCGAAAGATGTTGACGATGTGCGGTCTGGGGCGTAAGCTATTCGCATGAAGATTGAAAACAACATGAGCGAAATCAAGTGGTCGGACCTCGAAGACATCGTGATCGAAGGCGGCACGTCCTGCGATGCGTTCGTGCAGAGCGCGTTCCACAAGGTGTGGAATAGAGAGTTGACCGATCACGAATTGGATCACGTCACCAGTGAGTTTGCAATGAACATGTACGAACTCGCATTCGACAGGAAGTACTAAACAACAACAGTAGTAGTAATACTACTAAAACCTTTTTTACATACATGACTACTAAATACATTACCTTTACTGATAAACACGGTGTTCGCAAGTCTGTTGCTACTGTGTTTAAGGGTAAGAGCGATAACAATTCGCCTATTGTTTATCCGAAGGGTTTGCAAATGTCAGACTACACTAACTACTGGCTCGCAATACAAGAACAGTGTGGGCGTGTTTGTATTCGTACTGGGTATCGCTTGAATCAAATCTAAACAACAACAATACATGAACTTCTTTTCTACATATAACGTGCAGATCTTTGAGAATAACAAATGGAAGCTTATTCTTAAACACGACCTCAAGTCAATTGATGAAGCGCAACAGTTGTTTGACAATTGTGTCAAACTCAATCCTTCTGGTAAATACAAAATCGTCGAACATCTTAACTAAATAACATATGGATAAACTCAAAGACATTAGCCCTGACGAACTCGCCACTATTCGCATTGCTTTGTTAGATAAGATTGATGATGTACAAAAATACATCAAGATGGCGCAAGATCTACAGCAGCCGATCAGTGTTAAATACTGGGAAGCTTCATTAGATAAACATACAACACTGTTAAACAAGCTGTACTAATACAGCCGCCGCAGCAGGAACCATGCCAACCCTCTTGGCACGGCATAGGCTACCCCCCCACCCCCCCTGGGGGGGTAGGGGGTATCCCCTTGGGATACCCCATTGTACCCTCGCACCATTTGCGCCGTCAAGACATTTTTTGCAGAAAAAAGATGATTTTTTAGACGATTTTTCTTGCGCCCACACGGTTTTCGCCCTACTCTGTACGCATGAATTCGATGATTGACGCTCAGTCCGACACCGCCGCCCTCGCCACCGTCGCGCCCGAAGAGTTCTACACCGACGAGAACGGCCCCACCCACGAAGATTTCGTGGAACCCGTCTACGACGGTCCCGCCGACGACTCGCACATGTACCCCGACGACGTGGAGCAGGATGAGTTCCCGTGGTGAAAGTCAAGTCCCGAAAGGGATTTTTTTGACATGGGTTTTGCCCTCCCCCCCTCCCCCCCCTAGGGGGGCAGGGGGGTAGTCTATTGTACCATGCTTGCGCCCACCTTGTCAAGACATTTTTCAAACAATTTTTTCCTTGACTTCCTTCGGCTTGTCAAGCCCAAAGTCCAGGTTTCTGCAAAAAAAATATCCAAAAAATCGTTGACGTTCGGCGGCTCTCTGCTATTCTCTTTTCATGGTGATTGACTTCTCCCCCGAGATCAGCGCAGAGAATGACCTGCGCGACATGATCGCGCTCACGCCCGAAGAAACCGCCGAAGCCAACGCTTGGTTCGATATGGTGGAAGATCGTTGGTTGGATTCAATGAACGAAGAATAAATAATAATATGGAAAACAATCTAAACTCAAATCAGGCTTTTCAATTAAAGGAAGGATTGCGCCTTCGCATAAAGCAATTAGAAGAAAACATTGCTGCTTGTAAGAATCTTGACCAGCCCGAGTATGTTAAATATTGGCAGCAGTCTCTTGATGAAGCCAAGTTGGTCGAGAATATGTTTTTGATCTGTTACAACATTAGTGTTAAATAATATGACAATTCAAGATATCTCACACGATCACCGTATCGTTGAAGCTATGTCTAAATACGGCGGCAGCTTTGCTAAAGCTATCGCTAAAGCGGCTCTACTAGCAGACGAACATAACTACAATAAACTAAAACAAGCATTCCCCGAATTGTGGGAACGCTATGAGAGTTTCGTGTTTATCAATAAGGATAACTAAATAGCGCCGCAGCACGAACCGTGCCAACCCCTTGGCACGGTCTAGGCTACCCCCCCAC
>JACCDP011389137.1_pt1 | contig 24529 bp, 15 predicted proteins | sample 7445841 | NCBI WGS metagenome assembly JACCDP01 (sample SAMN15323441, study PRJNA562643) | freshwater metagenome | isolation source: river surface water | place: USA:Blue River Watershed | collected 2017-08-17
AGTTTTCTCCAGATGAGTACAGGCACGAAAGCAATGCTATTTTGTAAGCACTGCTGGAAATATTTGTACAGAACCGGTTAAGAAATATATTGAGCAGCAACGCGATTAATGTCAATGCAGGATAAATTCTGCAACTAGCCTTCATCCCTTGTCTAAAGCACAGATGTAGCTTCCTAAGTCAGCTACATCTTCAAGGGTTTTCGGCATTTCCCTTATAAAAATTTGAGGAACTTGTGAGGAAACAAAAAATCCTGAAAACAAACTTATGTAAACAAAGGATCTATTTTCTAGCTTATTGGTTATATGATATTTTTGGAGAGTGCCAGAAAGTCTGTAAAAAATTTAGATAAATTATGAGGCTGTTTATGCCTGAAACAAATTTTCAACAGCCAATTAATAGTGCTGCTAGGATTTTAGAAGAATATGCCTTAGGAAACCGAAATTTTGAGAGGGCAGAATTAGGAGAAGCTAATCTGCAAGGTGTTGATTTAAAAGGCGCTGACTTCAGCTATGCTGATTTGAGCGAAGCTAACCTCTGTCGTGCTAATTTGCGAGGATGTGATTTAAGTTTTGCGGATTTAAGTCAAGCTAATTTAGAAGATGCAGATTTGCGAGGGGTGTTGTTATTTTCTGCTGATTTGCGTAATGCTAATTTGGCGGGAACTAAGTTAGAAAAGGCAGATTATGATCGGACAACCCATTTTCCTTTAAATTTTGACCTGATCAAAGCAGGGTTACAAATGAAAGAAGTATAGTAAGAATTCAGGTGAGGTAAAAAGATCCCCGATTTCTGTGATCAATTTATAGCGGTATGCACTTGAATGAGATACAGAATTTACTCAAAAAACTATACACCATCATGTCTTTCAACTCTGTCACCGTGGCGTAGCACCTGTCACCTGCTATATCATTTATGGACACAATTAATAAAAGAAGTCGGGGATCTGAATCAATCTGAATCCAAAATCAACACTCCCGCGAAATTTGATTAAGGACAGTACCATCTTTTGCCACTAATTCTATTAGTAAAGGCATTTGTCCCATGGCATGGGTAGAACAACTTAAACAAGGGTCAAAAGCCCGAATACCAGCCTCAACACGGTTTAACATTCCTTCTTTTATTTCACTACCTTGGATAAAATAACGAGCAATTTGGGCAACTGTACGATTCATTGCTAAATTATTTTGACCGGTAGCAATAATCAGATTCACTTTTAGCATTAAGCCATTTTCATCAATTTGATAATGATGGAATAATGTTCCCCTTGGGGCTTCACTTACACCCACAGCTTCTAATTGATTAATACCAGCTTCTGCACGCAAACGAGTTGATAAAATATCTGGATCATCAAGTAAAATTTCAATGTGTTCAATAGATGCTAAAATTTCAATCAACCGCGCATAATGATAAAAGAAAGAAGATTTTACAGTGCCAATTCCATGACTACGAAATTCTTTTAACTCTTTATCTGCTAATGGTGTGCCAATATGACTGCAAACATTCAATCTGGCTAGGGGTCCAACGCGATACATTCCATTATCTAAACGACAATGATCACTATCATCAGGATAGCCTAAAGGACGATAATAAGGCGATTTCAAATAAGAATCAGTTTGGACTGCTTCACCGATAAATTGATGATAGTTATTAGCATCTAATTTATCAGCAACAATGTTACCCGCACTATCAACAAACCGGATATGTCCGTCATAGGTTTCCCATAAACCATCAGGAGTAACTAACCCCATAAATAAACTAGGGAAATTACCAAAAGTTTGGGCTTCTTTTTCGTAATCTTTCAACAAACTTTTAAATAAATCTATGGCATTTAAAACTGTGGTTTTAGCTTCAGGAATACGTTGTTGAATATGAGTACGATTTTCTGATGTTAAGGGGTCACTAACTCCACCAGGGACAGCCCAAGAAGGATGGACTTTTTTGCCTCCTAATAATTCAATAATTTCTTGTCCAAATTGCCGTAAACGAATCCCACCTCTAGCTAATTCTGGGTCAGATGCTATCAAACCGAAAACGTTACGTTTTGCTGGTTCGCTATCCATTCCTAACAGAAAATCTGGGGCGCTCAGATGGAAAAAACTTAAAGCATGGGATTGGACTATTTGCCCTAAATTCATTAAACGGCGTAATTTTGTGGCGGTTTTGGGAATGGTGACAGCTAGGATTTTATCGCCTGTTTTTGCTGATGCTAATAAATGACTGACTGGACAAATACCGCAAATTCTGGCGGTAATTCCTGGCATTTCTGGGAAAGGACGACCCACACAAAACTTTTCAAAACCGCGAAATTCAGTGACATGAAACCGGGCATCATGTACTTGACCATCATTATCTAAATAAATGCTGATTTTCGCGTGACCTTCAATACGAGTTACCGGATCAATAACAATTGTTTTCATAAATAATAGGTGATTGGTAATAATAGAAAATTGTAGGTTGGATAGAACAAAGTGAAACCTAAGAAAGTTGAGGGAATGTTAGGTTTCCTTATGTCAACCTAACCTACCTATACTAATTTCCAGGTATTTGAGGGCAAGGCATTTGTAAATAAGATGTGATTAATTATTGTAAATATTATCCTGCAACTGCTTTGCCCCTACTATTATATCCTGTAAATTACGAATCATACATCCTAGCTTCTGCGGCTTCTGGATATTCTTCACAGTATTCTTCAAAAGCTGTTTTTAGGGGTTTTTTGGCGCGTTGGTGGGCAATTTCGGCTTGAATTTCTTCTACTGCATCCCAAGCTGCGGCAGATTCGGGGGAATTAGTACCTTTTTCGGCGGAAACAAGACGAGCTTTTTTAATTTCGTGTTGTAATTCTTCTTCTAAGAAAAATGAGCGCGGTTTTTCTAAACAACTACTGCGGGCTAAAATATCGGTAAGTGAGATTATTCCTAATAGTTCACCACTAATTACAGGCGCACGACGAAGATGATAATTAGCAAATAATCTGGCTACATATTCTAAACCTAATTCTGGATTGACAACAATACAGGGTTTAGTCATTATTTCATAAACACGGACTTCATTGGGATCTTTATTGTATGCTATGACCCTATAAACAATATCAGTTTCTGAAATTATGCCATAGGCATCTTGTTCATGACGACGATCTACAATTAATGCTCTCCAGTCTCTAGATTTCATTAAATCAATTGCTTCTTTGACAGTGGCTGAACTGCGAATCATTGCCACATCTTTTGTCATTACATCTGCTGCTGTTAACATAATTTACCTCTGATTAGTTGACAGGTTATAAACCATAATTTGTAAGTAAGAATTCAGGTGAGCAAAAAGATCCCCGACTTCTATGAGCAATTTATTATTTCATTTATGGACACAATTAATAAAAGAAGTCGGGGATCTGGCCATGAACAAGTGCTATAGCTGAATACTTACATTTGTGATAATTTATTTTCCACCCAATCACCTATTACCAAATTACCCAAATTTAATCATTTCTCTTCCATCCATAGGGGGTTTTTCTCCTCTTAATAAGGGTTCAATTGTAGCCTTAATCCGAGGGGCTGAAGGGGGACAACCTGGTAAATAAATATCAACATCTACTACCTTATGAACAGGGACAACTCTCTCTAACAAAGGCGGAACAATACCCGGTGAATTGGGGATTTTTTGATTAATATCGGCTGCTTGAACATAGGCTAATTGTAAAGCTGGTTCAGCACCACCGGCAAGATTACGTAAGGCGGTAACATTACCAGTAACAGCGCAATCTCCAAAGGAAATGATGGTTTTTGTTCGTTCTCTAATTTTGTGAATTAATTCTAAATGTTCTTCGTTAGCGATCGCCCCTTCCACTAATACGACATCCACTCCTTCTGGATATTCTTTAATATCAGCGATGGGACTATAAACTACATCAACATGGGTGGCTAAGGTGATTAACCATTCATCTAAATCAAGAAAGGACATATGACAACCAGAACACCCACCTAACCAGACTGTTGCAAATTTTATTTTAGTCATATTTTATGATCCCTGTTCATTTATAATTAATAATTTCCATTCTTTTACAACCTTGATAGGAACTGATATATTAATAGACTTATCTCCAGGTAAAGGTATTGCTAAAGTTACAACTTCCGTTGGCAATTGGGGCAATATTTCCGTAAGATCATATTGACCAATTGTAGGGGCTGGTGCTTCATCTAAAAATATATCAGAAGCGTTCCAAGTTTGACCAGTGTTTGAGGTAATTCTTAACGGTTGGGGATGAATTAATTCCACTGAACCAGGAAAACCAACTAAACGTAAATTAATATTAGACTTTTCTCCAGGGTAAGCTTGTTTAAATAACACCACTTGCCAAACTTTACCTAAGTTATCATCTAATTTCGTTTGTGAACGATAAAGAACTTCTCCTGATGTTTCTTCTATTTTGGTAACTACAGCGATTTCTAGGGAGTGTTGCGCTATTGCACTCTGGCAGGTGAAACTTCCTAAACCCAGAAATATAACAGTTGTCAATATTCCCACTGTAAATATATGCCCAAACTTTTTGTAAATCAGGTCTAGCATAAGATTGTAATTTGGTTAATTTATTCATGGCTAATAATCAATAACTAAAAATTCCATTGTTTTTTAGTTCTTGCATTGACTAAGAAATCAATTTTGCCCCGATTATGTACCATTTCACCTACACTTGAACCCTTATCAAATAACGCCCCTGTAGGACAAGCATTCACACATTTACCACAAGAAGTACAAGTTTGAGAAGTTCCCCAAGGTTGACTTAAATCAGTAATTACGTGAGATTTTGATCCTCTTCCGGCCATGTCCCAAGTATGTGCGCCTTCGATTTCATCACAGACGCGAATACAGCGAGTACAAAGGACACAACGATTATGATCAACGCCAAAAAGATGATGAGAAGTATCCACAGGACGCTGAGGATTTTGATATTCTAACCGCAGATGATCCATGCCCATCTCTATGGCTAAATCTTGTAATTCACAATTGCCATTGGCTACACACACGGAACAAACATGATTACCCTCAGCAAATAGCATTTCGATAATTGTACGCCGATATTTTTGCAAGCGATCGCTATTTGTTGTCACCTCCATGCCTTCAGCTACTTTAGTAACACAAGCTGGTAAAAGGCGATTGTTGCCAGCAATTTCTACTAAACACAAACGACAAGCACCCACATCTCCCACTCCGTCTAAATGACATAGTGTGGGAATATGTATACCTGCTTCCTGTGCTGCTTCTAGTAAGGTTTCATCCTCACGGGCGCTGATCATTTCCCCGTTAATTGTTAATGTTTTTACTGTCATAATAATTTGGTAATTGGTAATTCTTGATCCTGTAAATCCGTAAGTATTCAGCTATAGCACTTGTTTCCAGATCCCCGACTTCTAAGATAGATTTATTCTTTGCGAATACAATTAATAAAAGAAGTCGGGGATCTTATCACCTCACCTGAATCCTTACGTAAATCCTTTAATCCTGTACTTCGACTTCGCTCAGTAACCGTACATCCTGATTCGGACAATACAATAGGATTGATAAACGAACCGCTTCAGGTGCAGAGGACACAGAGAAATGAGAGTTTGAGAAATATTTTGTTTTACTCCTACTTGATTAATGCTAAATACTCATCTCGAAAATATCGCAAAGTGCTAAAAACTGGATTGGGTGCGGACTGGCCTAAACCACATAAACTTGTATATTTCACCATATCGCAAAGTTCTTCTAATAATTCCAAATCAGCTTTTACCGCTTTACCATCACTAATTTTAGTTAATAAACTATGTAGTTGCACAGTTCCTACTCGACAAGGAATACATTTACCACAGGATTCATCCATACAAAATTCCATGAAAAATCTCGCTACATCTACCATATTTGTAGTTTGATCCATGACGATCATCCCACCAGAACCCATCATTGATCCCAAAGCAGTTAAGGATTCATAATCTACTGGTGTAGAAAATGCAGAGGCAGGAATACATCCCCCGGAAGGGCCACCTGTTTGTACTGCTTTTGCAATGCCATCGGGAACACCTCCTCCCATTTCTTCCACAATTTTTTGTAAAGTTGTCCCCATTGGTACTTCAATTAAACCTGTGTTACGGATTTTTCCAGCTAGTGCAAAAACCTTTGTTCCTTTACTTTTTTCCGTACCAATACCCGCAAACCATTCAGCGCCATTTCTGATAATCGGGGCAATATTGGCAAAGGTTTCCACATTATTAATTAGGGTGGGATAACCCCATAAACCGGACTCCGCAGGATAGGGTGGACGGGGATGAGGTACACCGCGTTTACCTTCAATAGAAGCCATTAAAGCTGTTTCTTCACCGCAAACATAAGCACCGGCACCAATGCGAATTTCGACTTTAAAATCAAAGGGTGATTCAAAGATTTTTGAACCTAATAATCCTAATCTTTGGGCTTGGTGAATGGCAGTTTCTAGGCGTTTAATCGCAATTGGATATTCTGCCCTGACATAAATATAACCTTGACTTGCACCGATGGCATAAGCGGCGATCGCCATTCCTTCTAATACCCGATGGGGATCACTTTCTAACACACTCCGATCCATAAATGCACCGGGATCACCTTCATCGGCATTACAAATAACAAACTTTCTCTCACCTAGAGATTTTGCCACCGTTGCCCATTTTAAACCTGTGGGATAACCAGCGCCACCCCTTCCCCTTAACCCACTTTTTGTAATGGTTTCCACTACTTCCACAGGTTTCATTTCTCTTAATACTTGAAACAGGGCTTGATAGCCATTTTCAACAATATAAGATTGAATCCTTTCCGGGTCAATTTTACCACTGTTTTCTAAAACAATTGGTAATTGATGAGTGAAAAATGGTTGCTGCAAATTCTGCTGTTTTAAACTCGTTTCTTTCCCCTGTATTGCTGCAATAATTTCTGGTGCATCTTGTGGAGTAACTTGTTCAAAAAGTTTGGTTTCTGCTGGCTTTTCTTGATTCACTTGCACTAGGGGACCTTGACAACAAAGCCGCATACAACCCACACCAGAAACCTGTATGTGATCTTGTAAACCAGAAGCATTTACCGCAACATCTAAATTATCTTTGATAGCTTGAGAACCAGAAGATAAACAACCCGCAGCAGTACAACAACGAATATGTACAGGTTTAGTTTGCGAACGTTCAGTTCTAGCAATTTCTAATAATTCATTTAGTTCCATTTTGCCATTCTCCCACTTTTTCACATACTGATTCAGGGGTTTGATTTCCTAAAACTGCACCATCAAAAACCACTGCTGGCGCAATACCGCAAGCACCCAAACATCTAGCAGTCATTAAGGAAATTTCCCCATCTGGGGTAGTATCACCGGCTTTAATTTTGGTAGCTGTTTCTAAAGTTGTTAAAATTGCTTGTGAGCCTTTCACATAGCAAGCTGTTCCTGTACAAACTACACAATTATGTTTACCTTTAGGGGCAAGGGAAAACAAATGATAGAAAGTTGCTACACCATAAACTTGACTCGGTGGTAATTTTAATTGATGGGAAATATACAACAATAAATCTAACTCTAAATAGCCGAATAATTCCGAAGCCCGATGGAGAATTTCAATCAGTGCATCTTGTTGATATTGATGACGTTTGATAGTTGCATCCAACATTTTCAAACGTTTATCTCCACTAGGATGATTTGCTGGAGGGGGAACGGTAGTTTTCATAACAATTGGTAATTGGGTAAGAATTCAGGTCAGGTAAAAAGATCCCCGACTTATTTTATAGCAGGTGACAGTTGACAGGTGCTACGCCACGGTGACAGAGTTGAAAGATATGATGGTGTATAGTTTTTTAGGTAAATTCTGTATCTCATTCAAGTGCATACCGCTATATTAATTGTGTCCATAAATGATAAATTGATCACAGAAGTCGGGGATATAGATATGAAGGAGGGCTATAGTTGAATACCTACGTATCCATTCCCCTAGTACCGCAAGTCAAAAGTCAAAAGTCAAAAATCAAAAGTCAAAAATAATATGGCGTAAGCTTTTTAGTGATCGAGAATGGTTGTTTTATTTACGCCGTGCTGTACTAAGCTGATGTGCAGCTAAACCGTACAATCGAAAAACCTGAAGTTACGGTAGCACAAGCATCTTGCTTGTATTAATTTTTCAAGTTAAAGGCACAACAGCTTAGTTTATAATCTATTCTTTATTGCCAGAAGTGACGGGAAGATTTACAATCTGGACTGTACAAGGGGCATGATGTAACACATAGTTACTCACGCTACCCAGAAAAAATTCCGCTATTCCCGAACGGCCGCGTCGTCCCATAATAATCAGGTCAGCATTCCAAACGGTGGCAAAGTCACAAATTTTTCTTCCTGGACTACCACTACTTTGAGTAAATTCCGCTTGAACACCGGATGTATTTGCCTCGGCAGTAAATGACTGTAACATCTGCAAACTTTCTTGTTTAAATTTGTCCCAATGTTCTTGGTACAATTTAAAAGTTTGCTCATTCCAGCCCGGATAGTAGTCAATATTGGGAAAAATCAGTGCTTCGGGTGTACCTTCTTCTTCCTGTGATAAAACGTGCAGCAACATTAAGTTGGCAGATGTTAACTTGGCTATAGTTAAAGCCTGCTTAAAAACTTCTTTGCTCATATCTGAGCGATCAACGGCAACTAAAATTTTGTTAAACATATATACCTCTATATTAGCTTACCTCGTATTGACCATCAATATTTGCCATTTGCCATTCATTGATATTTATAGGCAAAGAATTTGAGGAACTTGTGAAGATGAACTTCTCATACCAATTTTATGAGAAGCTGCATATATTTATACAAGTAGTTGTGCAAAATAAATTTCATATTGAGGAAAGGTGACAGGTGATAGGTGATAAGCTGTTATGCAGCTAAATTGTATAGTCATAAATTCTTGAACTCTTGTGGCACAGGCATCTTGCCTGTCTCATTTATACAAATTAAATGCACAACAGCTTAGGTGCTACGCCACGGTGACAGGTGCTACGCCACGGTGACGGGTGTTACGCCACGGTGACAGACAAGAGATACAGAGATTTCTTTTGTTTTCCCCAATGTGCAATTAATTTTTCTCAGGTACTTATTTATTAAATATATTTATTAACCGCCTGCTTTGCCGTCCCTCCTTAGGGCAAGGCTGTTTCATTCGTTTGGGAGGGTACATTTGTCAATATCTTTAGGCTCGTTCATACCCAGATCCCCGACTTCTTTTATTAATTGTGTCCATAAATGATAAATTGCTCACAGAAGTCGGGGATCTTTTTACCTCTCCTGAATTCTTACAACAAAATTGATGTGAACCTCACATAATTGATTCAAAAATCACAAATTTTCCCCCGGAAAATCAGAGCGATCGCCAAAATCGAATCTTGACATTATGCACCTTTTGGGGAATGAAACAGCCCTGCCTAAGTGTGGGGGACTTTGAAATTCTTATTCTAACCCCTGAATTCTTCTTCATTTTACATAAAGGAAACAGTAGAGCCAAATTTATTTCTCAGTAGCAATAATGTGTAAATCTATTTTTTGATCTCGAATTAGTTCTAATAATCGTTGTGTAAAAGACCTTTTAAAAAATTTTTTCCATCGCGGTTGCTGGCTTTCACCGATAACTATTTGTGTAATATGATGAGTTGCGGCAAATTGGGCGATCGCTTGGGGAACATGACTGCTTTTGAGATGAATAAATTCACCGCCAAATTCTTGGCATAGTCTCTCACAAGTATGAATATGCAAACTTTCAGTTTTAGTAAGAAACTTTTCAGGATCGGCAATGAATACGGTATATAATTTAGCATTCATATAATTAGCCAGCCGCGCCCCCCGTCGTAATAATTGAATTGAATTGGGATAAGTAGATACACAGACTAAAACTCGTTCATGGACATTATGAATTTGGCCAGGAGAAATGGAAGTATTTGCTTCTTCTTCGACGGTATCGGCAACTTCTCTTAATGCCAATTCTCGTAAAGCAATGAGGTTAGGACGCTGAAAAAAGTTTTGTAAAGATTGCTCAATTTTATCAGCAGCATAAATTTTACCCTCTCGTAAACGGTCTTCTAAGGTTTGTGGAGTTACATCAATCACAACCACTGCATCCGCTTCATCTAGCAACCGGTCAGGAATACGTTCTCTAACTACAACCCCTGTAATTTCTGCTACTAAATCATTGAGGCTTTCTATATGTTGAATATTAACTGTTGAGTAAACATCTATATCAGCTGCTAAAATTAATTCTACATCTTGATAGCGTTTTTCTCTAGCTGAATTGGGTACATTTGTGTGGGCTAATTCATCAACTAAAACCAATTGGGGACAACGGGCTAAAATTGCCTCGGTGTCCATTTCTTCTAAGTTAATATTCTTGTGAATTATGGTTTTTTTGGGAATTATTTCCAATCCTACAGCTTTTTGTGCTGTATCTTTACGTCCATAGGTTTCTAAAATGCCAATGACAACATCAATTCCTTCTTGTTTAAGTTGATGTGCTTCCTCTAACATTCTGTAGGTTTTACCGACACCGGGAGCCATACCAATGAATATTTTATGTTTTCCGCGTCGAGTTGGAGCAATATTATGACTATCAGGAGGTAGGTTATTGGGATAAAACATAAATTAATTTCTATATGTGTTTCAATCCTCAATTACATTAATTAGTAATTGTCACTACGTGAGTTTAGAGTATGATGTTTCACATACAAGTTTCAATTCTCAATTACATTAATTAGTAATTGTCACGTCAAACTTGCTACGAGGGGAAATGATTGGGGTGGGAGGAGTTTCAATCCTCAATTACCTTAATTAGTAATTGTCACATCAACTTTTATCTATGCGAATGGACTTAATTCTTGTTTCAATCCTCAATTACCTTAATTAGTAATTGTCACTTTGCGGATATAGTGGCGGCTGTGGATACAGCAGGTTTCAATCCTCAATTACCTTAATTAGTAATTGTCACTCAATTATGTCTCATCCTATCTATTCCCGTCAACGTTTCAATCCTCAATTACCTTAATTAGTAATTGTCACTCTTATACTCCTACCGTGGGGTACGTTGTGGCAACTGTTTCAATCCTCAATTACCTTAATTAGTAATTGTCACCAGTCTGATAGGGTCTTCCATCCATCGAACTTTTGTTTCAATCCTCAATTACCTTAATTAGTAATTGTCACCAACAACTACCGACAATTCTAAAAAACAAAAGAGTTTCAATCCTCAATTACCTTAATTAGTAATTGTCACGATTGTTTGATTGTCAATGTTTTCCCCGTGTCTGAAGTTTCAATCCTCAATTACCTTAATTAGTAATTGTCACGCTACATTTTTCAATTCCACAAAAGATTTACCATAGCCGTTTCAATCCTCAATTACCTTAATTAGTAATTGTCACATGAGATCGGATTCAATATGGTTGATTAGCCGCTCGTGTTTCAATCCTCAATTACCTTAATTAGTAATTGTCACTGGGGTAAAATATAATGCAAGAAATAACAGAATTCGTTTCAATCCTCAATTACCTTAATTAGTAATTGTCACATTTAATCCCCTACCTCACCAAAAAATTCAACACTGTTTCAATCCTCAATTACCTTAATTAGTAATTGTCACAACCTTACCCCGACTGGCTTGCAGCCATCACAGGAGTTTCAATCCTCAATTACCTTAATTAGTAATTGTCACCCTGTGTAGAGGTTGTGGCAATAGTGAATCTGCGTCGTTTCAATCCTCAATTACCTTAATTAGTAATTGTCACAAATGCTGTCCCTTCTTGGCAAGAGGCCAAAAAGGGTTTCAATCCTCAATTACCTTAATTAGTAATTGTCACCATAATTAAAATATGCAAATACAATGAATCTGCCAAAGTTTCAATCCTCAATTACCTTAATTAGTAATTGTCACCAGGGTTATGTGATGTCGAGAAACCTGGAAGATATCAAGGTTTCAATCCTCAATTACCTTAATTAGTAATTGTCACGATTATGTTCCTAAAGCAATTCAAATTGCAATGAGTTTCAATCCTCAATTACCTTAATTAGTAATTGTCACCCCACATGGGTTGTGGGGTGTTCTTTGTTTTTGTGTTTCAATCCTCAATTACCTTAATTAGTAATTGTCACCTGTAACTTGATCCATGTTGAGGTTAGTTAATTATGACTGTTTCAATCCTCAATTACCTTAATTAGTAATTGTCACGAGAATTTGGGGAATATTGAGCGATCGCATCAAGTTGTTTCAATCCTCAATTACCTTAATTAGTAATTGTCACTATTGATTGGAGAGTGGGTTATACCAACAATTACTAGTTTCAATCCTCAATTACCTTAATTAGTAATTGTCACGGTATATCCCATGTTCATGCTGGGATGATCGGTGTTTCAATCCTCAATTACCTTAATTAGTAATTGTCACTTGATCTCTTATACTGTAAGTTAAGTTGTTTAAGTTTCAATCCTCAATTACCTTAATTAGTAATTGTCACCGTCAATCCCTTTGGCGTAATTGATTTGTGGCAGGTTTCAATCCTCAATTACCTTAATTAGTAATTGTCACGATTGCCTTTTGCTGGCTTTTTGCCCACCTCAATGGTTTCAATCCTCAATTACCTTAATTAGTAATTGTCACTCATTTTTTCTACCTTATTAAATTAGTTATTAAGGTTTCAATCCTCAATTACCTTAATTAGTAATTGTCACCCCCATTCAATCTGGGTTTTACGACCTGGACGCGCTGTTTCAATCCTCAATTACCTTAATTAGTAATTGTCACCTGGTCTTGTAAAATTAATTTTTATTTAGAATATGTTTCAATCCTCAATTACCTTAATTAGTAATTGTCACTTCTAGTCCCACCACTACCAGATTTGCAGCCAACGTTTCAATCCTCAATTACCTTAATTAGTAATTGTCACCAATGGGCTATTAATTGTCTTGATACACTAAATTTGCGTTTCAATCCTCAATTACCTTAATTAGTAATTGTCACTAACTGCATTACCATTAGGTGCATTAGTAGTGTTGTTTCAATCCTCAATTACCTTAATTAGTAATTGTCACCATTTGCAATTTTCCTGATTTTCGTTGTAAAGCTGTTTCAATCCTCAATTACCTTAATTAGTAATTGTCACGGGTACAATTGCAGTGGGGTTTAAGAAAGGTAAGTATGTTTCAATCCTCAATTACCTTAATTAGTAATTGTCACCTGTTAGACTGCCCTTTGGCAGCCCAGGGTTTTGTTTCAATCCTCAATTACCTTAATTAGTAATTGTCACTTAGACTAGCGAATCGCCTAGCCCACCTGACGATGGTTTCAATCCTCAATTACCTTAATTAGTAATTGTCACAGATAGGCTGGTTTATCGAAGATACGGAGTATGTTGTTTCAATCCTCAATTACCTTAATTAGTAATTGTCACCCATTCAATCTGGGTTTTACGACCTGGACGCGCTGTTTCAATCCTCAATTACCTTAATTAGTAATTGTCACAACTTTTAGCTTTGTCTTTTTCTCTAAATCACCTAGTTTCAATCCTCAATTACCTTAATTAGTAATTGTCACGCTGTCAACTAATTCTTGCCGTCTTTTGTAGAGTTGTTGGTTTCAATCCTCAATTACCTTAATTAGTAATTGTCACCGCTCCCTCACCGTGTTGACTTATCTATTGCATAATGTTTCAATCCTCAATTACCTTAATTAGTAATTGTCACGCTGGGTGCGATGCCTTATCAAATCCGCGCGTACACGTTTCAATCCTCAATTACCTTAATTAGTAATTGTCACCTAGAGCTAACAATCTAGATGTAATAGTATTTGGCGTTTCAATCCTCAATTACCTTAATTAGTAATTGTCACTACAAGGATACTGGGGTCGAACCACCTGCTAGGAAGTTTCAATCCTCAATTACCTTAATTAGTAATTGTCACAGCAGATCCCGGAAACCCTTGGAAATAGGGAATTTCCAGAGAGATTTGCGCGGATGGTCAGATGATACGCCATTCCAGGACAGAGCGCAAGAGCGAAAAACGCTGAAACCCTTACAGAGTAAGGTGCGCGGGTGCTTGGAAACACCTATTAACTGAAATCCAGACATTGCAAGAGTTTCCAGCTTAATCATACTCACTCCGTTTTTACACCCACCCATCCGCGCAATTTAGGCTAATTTTGTTAAAGTGACACCATTGGGGAATTTCAATCCATCATCAAGCACCACTTGATAATCACTAAAACTGCGGGGTATATCAACAGTAGACCTAATTTCCAGTTTATCAAATAACTCATGGACAGGAGCATTACCATACTTACTGGCATGACTAAAAATGTACAATCCCCGACAAGCCATAAAACCCCGTGCAGAAGAGCGGTCAAACTCCCAAGCCTTAATTAAAGCTTGCCAAAACAATTCTAAATCACGTTCAGTCACACAACCAGATTTTTCCGCCAAATGGGGATTATAAAACACATAAGATTTATATAAACCATAGGGTAAAACCTCCTTTCTGCCCATAGTTTTATTATCTTTTGTACCACCATCTTTTTTTGGTGTTTCCTGGGTTGCAGCACAACGAGTAATACTCACAGATTGAGGGAAAATAGGATCAATACTGCGAGAAAAACTAATTTGCATGGGTCCCCAAACTTGGCCAGCTTTTAAACCAGTGGAAAGCACTGCCCCAAACATTCTTAAATCATAAAAATTCTGTTGCATCCATTTAGCAACCTCTAATTGTTGTTCTGGTGTTCCTTCTTTTTGAGGTAGACCTACAGCAGTATAAGCACGACTGATTTTTTCATTTAAAACGCTGCCTTCTTCCACAAAGATTTTATATTTTTCTGGTGTGGCTTCATCCTTACCAACCATCTCCACATAATTTCTCACTTTGCGTTTTAAACAAGCATCAGTCACCAAACCTTGATTAGTTTGGGGGTCAATTCTCGGTTGATTTCCTGCATCTGGATCACCATTGGGATTACCATCAAGACAGTCAAATAATAAAATAGCGTCGTGTTTTTTAGTAGGGTCTAAATGTACAGTCATGATTTTTTTATTCCTTGTCATGTTTGAGTTGATTCAATTACCAAATCACCGACTTCTCAGATCAATTCAAAATCTATTAATATGATTAAATAAGAAGTCGGGTATCCTTGCCTATTCATCTGTTTTTTTAGTAAAATACTCGGCTCTTTTTTGCCACCAACCTTGAAAAAACAAAGCCTGAGATTTTAAATCCAGAACTTCTGGCAGTATGGAAATATCAAAACTTTCAAATTCTTCAGCTAGTAATTTCTTAATGTATTTACTATTATCACTTTCTAAATGATAATGAGTACAACCATGACAAAGCCTAGCAAAAACTTGAGTAGGTGTGGAAGATAAAGCCTTTAAACTACGCATGACATTAGTATTATCCTCACTGGTCATATTTTGGGATTTAACTTGTGATTGGTGCATTAAAAATGCAATCCTGCCTAAAGTGTAAGCAGTATCAAATTTTGGTTCACCTGTGGGATACTTCATGTTATTTGTGACTAAATAAAGTAATAAACCTTGCAGTCTAGGAAAATATCGAGATTGTTTAGATTTGGATGGAAAATCCCTAAACTCCTTTTCACAACATATCCTATCAATGATTCTGTAAGCATATTCATCCGGTAATGCTTCACCTAAAAAAGCAGCCCTAACTAAAGCAGTTGCTATTCTGTCAGTGTGTTCCTTACTCGGATTCAAAAAAGCACTATTACACAACATCCACATAGGACTAGGTGATAAATTATTAACTTGCTGACATTGGACAAACTGCCCAATAGAATCTTTGATTTTTTGGGTAGTAACTTCACTCCAACCACTAACGGAAATTCTGCCTTTATTACCTTTGAGACTCACTAAATAAAACTTGCTAGATTTAATATCCTCCAAATTAAACTTTTTCGGACTATGGGGACTAGCAAAGATAGATTCAAAAGAGGGATTATCCCATATTTCAGGATTAATACCTTCCCCTTCTTCTTCACCCCAATATACAAAAACCTGTTCTCCTAATTTATAGCGGTTAGTGTGACTATTGAGTAAAAAATCTAAAGCCTTATGGAATCTCACAGCACTTTCAAAACCAATGGGAGCGTTAATATTTCCATCCCATCCATGAGACTGATAAGCCGCTTTATCAAAACTACTAATAGCCGCCCCAGTAGTAGCAGCACCGGGAACACTTTTAACCATCACGGGCATTTTTCGCCCCATTGTTGGAGTCTGTTCACCTGTTAATAAACAAACACCATTAACGGTATCCTGTTTACTAGCATAATAATTAGACCACCATTTTTGAATTGCGGGAATTTTGGTGACTTGTTTACCATCAAATAAAAACACAAATCTATCCCGACACCAATCTGTATTGGCTACTGGGGGATAAATTTCTGTTAACCGGGCTGTGATTTTTTCCACAGTGGTATTAGTGATAAAATCATAAACTGCTTTTACCGCTTCATGGTTAGTTTCCTTTAAACATCTTTCTAGAAGTTGTAAATACAGGTGATGACGTTTTGTACCTCTCTCTCCAGCCCCAAAAACATATTCTCCCCCATCATCAATTAACAGTGTTTCATCACCATTACGCCGTAAATCAGGGACTAATGTTTTTTGACCAAATTTAGGTTTACCCTTATCACCTTTTGGAGGTGTTTCTAAAACCATGAAATTATTTACAGGTAAATTAATTTGCCAATGACAAACACATTCACCAAAACCTATTGGTGTGAGTTTATTATCCTGTTCTAAAGCAATTCCTAGTTGATTTAATTCCTGTAACATAAGCCTTTCTCCAGGAGGATATAGATCCCCGATTTCTTTAAAAAGTCGGGGATATTAAAGATAACTAACTACACCATCTCTCATGATAAAATGGGCAAATTCTGTCACCACATTACCCTTAACAAAACCTTCGGGAGTCTGCCAAGAAACAGCCCCTTTTTTATCAGGAATAAAGTGGAGTTGTTTAGGCATTAAACCTAAATCAACTTCTCCTTTTAACTCCGGTGCGGGTTGATCATCTTCTGTGGGAAAACTAAAATAGGCAATATATTCTCGACAGCCAAAATAAGGCTGTTTAAAACATTGTCCTTTCTCAATTTTCCGCTTAATTTGGGCTGCATATTTATTAGATAAATCTTCCTCCGTTTGTAAATCAAAGTTAAAATCAATGATATAGGCCACATCACGCAATATGACATGATTTCTTTGGGCGCGATCGCTTACAGCCGTGTAACTCCCTATACCATTATTCTTTATCCAATCTTTAGCTTTTTTATAGCTTTGTTTGGATTCCACCATGTTACGCTGTATCGTAAATGTACTAATTGGCTTCAATACCGTGATGTGATTAATCTTGTATTTAATCTCTGGTTTCCAGAAAATAGACTCCAACACACCAACAGCCGCAGTAAAGGGCATTACCCGGTAACTGTGTGGTTCAGCTTTAAACTCCGGCCTTGTAAATAAAGCCCATTCACCCCATAACTTTACTCTCATATAACATAATGACACTATCTAATTTTCGCTGAATACAGGTATAACACAGGACTAATTATTTTGTAAATATCTTCATATAACATAATGAAACCAATAAACTCAGGAAAGACGTATCACAAAATGAATTACTTAGCAAGAATTACTACGAATTGTAAAGAACAATTACTATTAGAACATTTACAGAATGTTGCCCAAATGTCTGCAAGTGCCGTACCCCAGGAATTTGCAGAGGTAGCCAGGTATGCCGGTTTATGGCATGATTTAGGTAAATATCAGCAAAAATGGCAAGAATATCTGAAAAATCAAGGTAAACGAGTTGTACACTCTCCCCATGGTGCGGTTTTAGCCTTACAAATGGCAAAAAAAGAACCGCCAGCAATGGCTTATATTATTGCTGGCCATCATTCTGGGTTATCTGAACGGTTAAGAATTAGAGGAAATGAATATAAACAATTAGCAACAAATTTAGAAGAATGTTTAGAAATAGCTAAACAAGAAATAGCTGATTTTATCCCGGAACAATTACCAGATATAAATTTACCTAAATTGCGGCGAGAATTTGCTATTAGAATGTTATTTTCTGTTTTAGTTGATAGTGACAGATTAGATGCTCGAAACTTTGAATATAAATGTGAAAGCCCCGAAAATCATACGGAGCTTTTTACATCAACATATAACAAAATGAGTTTCAATCCTCATTCCTTTTCTTCACAATCACCAAATGTAATTAGTGAAGCTAGAAATGTCTTTGCTCAATATTGTATCAGCAAAAGTGAATTACCCAAAGGAATATTTAGATTGACCGGACCTTGTGGAATTGGTAAAACCATTGCTAGTGCTAATTTTGCCTATTTACACAGTCAAAAAAATCAAATGTCCGGTATAGTTTATGTGGGACCACTAAAAAGCATCATTGAACAAACAGCAGAGGTTTATCGGCAATTATTCGGAGAAAATGCAGTATTAGAACATCATTCAGGATATGAACCCAAATTAGAAGAAAGCAAAGAATATAAATTAAATACAGAAAGATGGGATAAACCTGTAATTGTTACCAGTGGAGTCCAATTTTATGAAAGTTTATTTGCCAATCATCCTACTAAATGCCGTAAACTGCAAGGTTTAATGAACAAAGTTATTTTATTAGATGAATCTCAATCTATCCCCGCTAATTTAATCCGTCCCATATTAAATGTATTAAATACCTTAGTGATAGATTGGGGATGTACAATAGTTTTAATGAGCGCCACCCAACCAGCATTTGATAATCTTGATGATGATGATTTAATTAAGGTTATAGATATTATTCCCGAAGCTGAAACTACCAGATTATTTCAACAACTTAACCGCGTTAACTATCAATATATTGCTGATAGTTGGGAATGGAAAGATGTAGTTTCTAGTATTCAAAATACTGGATTAAATCAAGGTTTAATTATTGTCAATACCACCAAATTAGCTAGAGAAGGATATGAAATATTATCTGCACAATTTCCTGAAAAATGCTTTCATCTCAGTTCCAGAATGTGTCCTGCTCATCGTTCCCAAATTCTCACCAAAGTGCGACAATTATTAAAAGATGAAAAACCTTGTTTTTTAATTAGTACCCAAGTTATAGAAGCTGGCGTTGATGTGGATTTTCCCATAGTATATCGTCAAGTTGCCCCTTTAGATTCTATCATTCAAGCGGCGGGTAGATGTAACCGAGAAGGTAAACAGGATAAAGGTAATGTGATAATTTTTAATATGCCTTTTTTTGTATCTAAAGAATATACAGATAGCACCAATTTAACTAAACAAATATTAGAAAAATACGATTTAAACGGTGATATTTTACCCATAATTCAAATCTATTTTAGTAATTTATTTCATCAAAATCATCATGGTGGTAAACATATTCAAGAACTAAGAGAAAAATATGATTTTCCTGAAGTTGCCAAATCAGTAAAAGTAATTGATAATGAACATCAAATATCCGTAGTTGTCAAATGGGGGGATAGTGAAAAATTAATTGCAGAAATGCAAAATCAAGAATATTTAACAGAATTAGATTGGCGGAAATTACAACAATTTACCCTAAATATTCCTGAGAAATTTACTAATTATACCCAAATCGGAAAAATTGATGTTTGGATAGGAGATTATGATGAAAATACAGGAATTGTTGCATGATGTAATTAAATATCATCAAACATTGATAAATCAAAGATTATAAATCTTGAGTTATGTTAGTTCTTAAAAGAGATTTTGGAAAGGTTGTGTATTCCTAAGGAAACAGGTGAGGTGATAAGATCCCCGACTTCTTTGATTGATTGTATTCGCAAAGGATAAATATATCTTAGAAGTCGGGGATCTGGAAATTCTGTTTCTCATGTCACACTTATCAATACCCCCGACCTGAATCCTTATACTAAAAAATATCCCGCACCTGCACACCATAAAAATCATTAAACAATGATAAAACAAAGCCTTTTCAGCTTGAGTACAGGATTAATATAGATATAGATAGAATATTTACCAAATGCTAAAATAATTAATAATTCTTAATTCCCAAGTAAAAATTCAGGTGCGGTGATAAGATTCCCGACTTCTGTGATCAATTTATAATTTATGGCCACAATAAATAAAAGAAGTCGGGGATCTAGGTATGAACAATTGCTATAATTCAATATTTACATTCCCAATTAATAAAACTGTAGAAAATATTACAAATTAACTTCCTGCCTTTAGCAATTTTCAATTCTTATCTTTTTGGGTTCTCTGCCTAAATTAATATGATGCGTCAAAGACCGAAAGTATCTTTAAATTTAACTATTTCCTGAGTTTGACGCACCCTACAGCAGAAATTCACACAACCACCAAAAGACACAGGAAGGAAAATCATGAATAAATCTTATGCCATAATTGATGGTAATGAAGCGGTTGCCCGTGTAGCCTACAAATTAAATGAAGTAATTGCCATTTATCCTATTACCCCATCTTCTAATATGGGTGAATGGACTGATGCTTGGATGGCTGAAGGTAAACCCAATTTATGGGGAACAATTCCTAATGTTGTGCAAATGCAAAGTGAAGGTGGCGCTGCGGCCGCCGTACATGGTGCATTACAAACGGGGGCATTAAGTACAACTTTCACCGCTTCCCAAGGGTTGTTATTAATGATTCCCAATTTATTTAAAATTGCGGGAGAATTAACCAGTTTTGTACTTCATGTTTCCGCCCGTTCTTTAGCTACCCATGCCCTATCTATTTTCGGTGATCATAGTGATGTCATGGCCGCAAGAACTACGGGATTTGCATTATTATGTTCTGCTTCTGTACAGGAGAGTCATGATTTTGCCTTAATTTCCCATGCCGCAACTTTAGCTACCAGAGTGCCATTTATGCACTTTTTTGATGGGTTTAGAACTTCCCATGAAGTCCAAAAAATTGAATTACTATCTGATGAAGATTTACAGGAATTTATACCTTTAGACTTAGTTTCTGCCCATCGTCAACGGTGCTTAACTCCAGATAAACCAGTATTAAGAGGAACAGCACAAAATCCCGATGTTTATTTTCAAGCCCGTGAAGGTGGAAACCCTTATTATCATGTTTGTAGTGAAATTGTCCAAAGAATCATGGACAAATTTGGCAAGAGAACAGGACGATATTACAAGTTATATCAATATCATGGCGCACCGGACGCAGAACGGGTAATTATTCTCATGGGTTCTGGTTGTGAAACCGTCCATGAAACAGTAGATTATCTAAATAAACAAGGTGAAAAAGTTGGCGTTTTAAAAGTGCGACTGTTTCAACCTTTTGATGTGGGTAGATTAATCGAAGCTTTACCTAATAGTGTGAAATCTATTGCGGTTTTAGATAGGACTAAAGAACCAGGAAGCGCGGGAGAACCTTTATATTTAGATGTGGTGACAGCTATTCATGAAGGCTGGAAAAAAACCACATTTCCCAAAATTGTCGGTGGTAGATATGGACTTTCTTCTAAAGAGTTTACCCCAGCAATGGTGAAAGGGGTTTTTGATAACTTAACTAAAATTGCCCCCAAAAATCATTTTACTATTGGGATTAATGATGATGTCAGTTTTACTTCCTTGAATTTCGATCCCAATTTCTCTACAGAACCGGATCATGTAGTTCGTGCTATGTTTTATGGTTTGGGTTCTGATGGTACGGTCGGGGCTAATAAAAACTCCATCAAAATTATCGGCGAAGGTACGAATAATCACGCCCAAGGGTACTTTGTTTATGATTCTAAAAAATCCGGTTCAATGACGGTTTCTCATCTCCGGTTTGGGGCGGAAAAAATTCGCTCAACTTACCTGATCAACAAAGCTAATTTTATCGGTTGTCATCATTGGGGATTTATTGAAACTATTGATATTTTAAAAGCTGCTGCACCTGGGGCAACTTTGCTGTTAAATAGTCCCTATGATACAGATCAAGTTTGGCAACATTTACCCCTAAAAATTAAACAGCAAATTCTGGAAAAAAATCTCAAAGTTTATGCTATTAATGCCAGTCAAGTGGCTAAAAATAGCGGCATGGGTAGAAGAATTAACACTATTATGCAGGTCTGTTTCTTTGCCTTGGCGGAAGTATTGCCCCAGGAACAAGCGATCGCTAAAATTAAACAAGCGATTGAAAAAACATACTCTAAAAAAGGGGTAGATGTTGTCAATATGAATTTAAAAGCTGTAGACAACACCCTCGAAAATCTTCACGAAATCCAAATTCCCCTAGTGGAAAAAGGTAATAAGGAGAATTACCAATTATCCATTACCAAACCCGAATTTGTTGAGAAAGTTCTTGGTAAAATCATGGTTTGGGAGGGTGACGACTTACCCGTAAGTGCTTTACCTGTGGATGGAACTTTTCCCACCAGCACGGCAAAATGGGAAAAACGCAACGTTGCCGAAGAAATACCTGTTTGGGAGGCTGATGTCTGCGTTCAATGTGGTAAATGTGTGATGGTTTGTCCTCATGCTGCTATTCGTGCAAAAGCTTATGAAGCGGATAAATTAGCCAATGCACCCATAAGTTTTAAATCAACTAATAGTAAGGATAAGGATTTTGTCAACCATAAATTTACAATTCAAGTCGCACCGGAAGATTGTACGGGTTGTGGTTTATGCGTGAATATTTGTCCTGCTAAAAATAAAGTAGAACCCAATCAAAAAGCTATCAATATGAGTCCACAGTTACCCATTAGAGAACAAGAACGGGAAAACTGGGATTTCTTTTTGAGTTTACCAAATCCTGACCGCAGAAAGTTGAAATTGACCCAAATTCGCCAACAACAATTACAAGAACCGTTGTTTGAATTTTCCGGTGCTTGTGCTGGATGTGGAGAAACACCCTACCTTAAATTATTAACACAATTATTTGGCGATCGCTCACTCATTGCCAATGCCACTGGTTGTTCTTCGATTTACGGTGGAAATTTGCCTACTACGCCTTGGAGTCAAAACGCAGAGGGTAGGGGTCCGGCATGGTCTAATAGTTTATTTGAAGATAACGCGGAATTTGGTTTTGGTTATCGTTTATCTATAGATAAACAGGCGGAATTTGCTGCTGAATTATTGCAACAATTAAGTGGTGAAATTGGCGATAATTTAGTTAATGCTATTCTCAGGGCTGAACAAAAAACCGAGGCTGATATTTGGGAACAACGGGAAAGAATAGCAATTCTTAAACATGAATTAGGACAATTTTCTGAAACCACAACGGAAACTAATCTAAAATCTAAAATCCAAAGTCTCCAATCCCTCGCTGATTATTTGGTCAAGAAAAGTGTGTGGATAGTGGGTGGTGATGGTTGGGCTTATGATATTGATTTTGGTGGTATTGATCATGTTATAGCTAGTGGAAAAAATGTCAATATCTTGGTTATGGATACGGAGGTTTATTCTAATACGGGCGGTCAATCTTCTAAGGCTACTCCCAAGGCGGCGGTTGCTAAATATGCAACTGGAGGTAAACCTGCACCGAAAAAAGATTTGGGTTTAATGGCTATGACTTATGGTAATGTTTATGTTGCCAGTGTTGCTTTAGGTGCGCGGGATGAACATACGTTAAGGGCATTTTTAGAGGCGGAAGCTTTTGATGGGCCATCTTTGATTATTGCTTACAGTCATTGTATTGCTCATGGTATTGATATGACTGCTGGGTTAGGTCAACAAAAGGCGTTGGTAGATTCGGGAAGATGGTTGTTATATCGCTATAATCCGGCATTACAGGAACAGGGGAAGAATCCTTTACAGTTGGATATGAAAGCACCTTCTGAGTCAGTGGAAAAGTCTATGTATCAGGAGAATCGGTTTAAGATGTTAACAAAAAGTAAACCGGAAATTGCTAAACAATTGTTAGAACAAGCGCAAGCTGAGGTTAATGCACGTTGGGAGATGTATCAATATTTAGCGAATAGGTAATATTATGTTCAGTTGAGGACTTACGGTATAAGCTGATGTGCAGCTAAACCGTACAATCAAAAAACCTGAAGTTACGGTAGCACAAGCATCTTGCTTGTATTAATTTTTCAAGTTAAAGGCACAACAGCTTATTTCTTTCAAATGAGGTACAACTATAATCAAACTTTTGTGGTGCGGGTATAGTACGACAAGCTTAGTACAAGCCTTGCGGTGCAAAATGTGTACCTCATGCTTTCGCAAACTGCTGTATCATATCTGTTGAGGCTGGTAATGGGTAATAGGTGTTTACCTGTTACCTAATGCTCTTCGATGACTCTAGGGTAACAAAGGTTTTACCGATTTATTAATGTTTCAAAATATGGCGGTATGCACTTGAATGAGATACAGAATTTACCTAAAAAACTATACCTGACGGGGCGACGAACAAGGCTGAAAACAAGACAGTGTAAAGAAGGTAACGATTTATGGTAAAAAAAAGATAGGTCAAGTATTGTCAATAAGACCTATCTAATGATAATGATACCTTTATTCTAT
>JACCDP010093737.1_pt1 | contig 24519 bp, 43 predicted proteins | sample 7445841 | NCBI WGS metagenome assembly JACCDP01 (sample SAMN15323441, study PRJNA562643) | freshwater metagenome | isolation source: river surface water | place: USA:Blue River Watershed | collected 2017-08-17
AATCAGTTTTAAAAGAATGGTTGTTGAAACGCTGGCCTCACGCAAGCCGCACTACATATCAATCATTGGCACTGGCAACGCACTGAATCAGGTGGATATTGGTCATGGCACTTTTATTCAACACTATAACATTGCCACCTTTGCTGATGTGAGTATAGGCAATCACTGTACCATTGCTTGTCATACCACCCTGGGTCATGATGCTGTGATCGAAGACTACTGTCACATAGGCAGTTACAGTATAGTTACCTTTACACACCTACAGTCTGGATGCTGGCTGGGACTGAGAAGCACCGCCATTGGAGAACGAAGTCGTCCGGTTGTGATTCAACCCAACTGCAATTTTTTGTTTGACAGTAGAATAACTCGCAGTAACACAGAATCAGGCACTTATTATGGCAATAAGTTGGTTGATAAACGAACCAGTCTGACCTATGCTGTCACAATCAATACATAGAATTTAACAAGGCTCTGGATATCTTACCTGAATTGTTCTTGGGTATGGAGTCAACTTGTCGTACTAGACTGGGCCAACAGTACTGACCAAGACTCAATAAAACCCTTTTGATATCATGGTTGCTGTAAGGTCCCACATACACACATTTGACTGAATCAGTGCCAAATACCGCACACTCCGCCAAGTCAGGCAACTCCTGATACAACCTGGTCTCCAGACTCAGTGGATCTAGTTTATAGGTACGCACAGTGATACGATCCACAGCACGGCCCAGTATGCGATAATATCCAGCCGAGTCTTGTTCAGCTAGATCTCCGGTGTCAAACCAGCCTGAACAAAAGAGTTGATCTCCTTTGACCAACAATCTGTTGTTTTCAATACGTGCCTGTACACCCACTGGTAAGCCCACAGTGCCTATGCGTTGTTCGCCATGAAGAGGATTGGTAAAACAATGACTACAGGTTTCAGTCATACCAAAACTTTCCAGTACTGGTACTCCAAATCGTTCTTTTAGTGCTGTGTATAGATGATCAGGCAAAGGACTACTGGCACTTCGAACAAATCTAAGATGATCAAACTGTTGTCTGAGCAGGATTTTAAATATGTCTGGAATAGCGGTAATAAAAGTTGGACTGTAACTGCTCAATGATGACAATCTATTGACATTTAAAAAATGTGTTTCGCACTGTAATTTTTTACTTACCCAATAAAACATTTGTCCGTGTGCGTGCCACAAAGGCAAAATACTGACATATCTGTCATTGTGATCCAAATCATAGTTTGCTATGATATTGTCTACCACGGTGTTGATTTGTTGGTGCGAAAACGAACAAAATTTACTGTCGCCGGTGGTACCTGATGTGTACCAGAACACAGCTTCATTTGGATAGTCTTTGCCGTCTCTGGTGTTGACCATGTCTGGCATGACCAAAACACTGTAATCTGAGTTGTCCAACAGATATTGATTGCGTGCCGCCACTGAGGCAGGATTAATGATCATGAGACTGTAATCATTTTCATAAAGTGGAATATAGTTCCAGGGATCAGGAACACAAATTACGGCACGTTTCATATGGTGAAATTGGTTGAACAAAGGTATTTATTTTTAGGTCAAATCGTGTATAATAGGTTATGAATTTGGTCAACATAAACTTAGCGGTTTGACATCAAGATCTAAATACTGTACAATATATAAAATGCCATCCTCGGCACTAACTCGGAGAACAAATGCCTAACAACAAACACGACACCTTTGCGGTGTTAAAAATGGATCCTTTGGTAGCAGAAGCACCATATCATCCTGGATATGAAGATGCTGTGGTCGCAGAACATGGTCGACCACTCAGTGAGGTAATTCGGCAACAGATGCGTCTGGGTAAAAAACGCTTCTGGGCTGGAGACAACATCAGCGACTATGTAACTGAAGAAAACAAACAACAATTAATCGACGAAGCCACCGCGGCTTTTGAACAAGTGTTGGACACCTTGTTGATCGATCGTGAAACAGATCCCAACAGCCAAGGCACAGCACGACGCCTGGCTAAAATGTATTTTAACGAAATCATGGCCGGACGCTATGAACCACGTCCAGATGCCACAGCTTTTCCCAACGATTCGGAGGATAGATATGAAGGTATGCTTGTGGTTAGAAGTGAACTTCGCAGTATGTGTAGCCATCATCATCAGCCAGTGGCCGGTGTTGCTTATATTGGCATTATTGCTGCTAACAAACTTATCGGTCTTAGCAAATATACTCGTATTGCTCAGTGGTGCGCTCGTCGTGGAACACTACAGGAAGAATTGGCTAACGATATCACTAGAGAAATTGCCCGAGCCACAGGATCAGAAAATGTAGCAGTTTACATACAGGCCACACACGGATGCTGTGAAAATCGTGGCATCATGGCACATAGTTCGTTGACTCAGACCACAGTGCTCACAGGATCATTCAAATTAGATCCCAATACCAAAAAAGAGTTTTTTGACAACATCAAATTACAGCAGGAGTTTGCCCCAAGATGACATGGTTAAAACGTCGACTTAGACGCTGGTTGAACAACGATGACTGTATGGTTGGTGAATCACCAGTGGTTCGCAGTAGAGATGTAGATGTGGATGGTTTAAATTTTAATATCATGAGTGCTCAGGGCGGTACTATTGTACAGATACGACACTATGATCGTAAAACAGACAGAACCAACTATCTTACACATGTGATTCCCGACGGTGAGCCCATTGCTGAACGCATTGGTCAAATTGTGAGCCTGGAAATACTTAGATCGTGATTGAAGTCTTCTCTGATTTTTCTAGCAATACCTTTGATCGCAATTTTTTATCTGAAATTCAACCAGCGTTTGATTTTGATATTTCGAACTACACAGATCAAGATCTGATTCAGTGGTTTAAAAACTTCTTACAATTAAGTCAGGTCAACATTGGTTTGGCTCACTGTGTACAACAACATCAAACAGCCAGAAACTGTCTGAGTTATGCTCGTAGCCTGGGACAAAACATTGTTGTACCCGGTTACAGTGAGCAGATTGGTTGTTTTAGTACCAACCACGACATTGACACTGTGGCGCTAGATAATCATACATTGTCTGGATCAAAGTATTGGGTCACTGCCGCGGATCGAGCTGACTTTGCTGTAATCAAAGTTGGTGGACAGTACACAGATCAACCCAGACAGTTGGTATGTGTGGATCTCTCAGGATCCGGTGTGGAGATCAGTGACAATGGCTATGAGCCAATTGGCATGCAGATAGCTCGTCCCATGACCCTAATGTTTGACGGCCATGATTTGGGTTCAGATAGAATCATACACACAGGAAATTTTCAAAATTCAGACACGGTAAATATCATACAGAGTTTTGCCAAATATGCTTTTTTGACCAACTATGTTGGTTGCGCCTTGGCTCTATATACCACACTGGCCAACAATGAATCACACACGTTAGATTATCAATTGCGTGTTCAAAGCAATCAGCTCACAGTAATATATAGATTTTGGGAAGACAACATTGACAGCATGGCTGTAAACACAGAACTAGACAAACAATTTTGGGCCACCTACGATGGCCTGTATAACTCAACCAAACAGGTTATTGTTAATCTATTAGGCGTCATGCTCACAGTCAACAACAGCAGAATGTACAACCGTAACAACGCAGAAGCACAACAATTCTTGGACGCAGTGGTGTGGCTAAGCCACGGCCGTAGTCCGTACTTACAGGTCATGAGCGATGCGTAATCAACCAGCTGAAGTCAGAGTCAATGATACGTTGACCTGGGAAAGCTCCAGACTTGATCCTTTTTACGAGGATTTCGATTGTCCACCGCCACAACCGGTTTATACCTGTATGCCCGAGTGGTTTAAAAATCTACGTGGTGATCTGACCACTTACTTGCCCGAAGGTTTTAGAAACAATCACACAGCACGTCATTGTGCTGGGTTTCGTGGTCTGGCTGAAAGTGCTTGGACCATACCCTTGCCCATTGAGATCACAGATCAACAAAATAAACTGGCACGCAACATCCTGATCACAGAAATGCTACACGGCACTGTATGGGATGAACGTGATGGCAATGGCGAACCTGTGTGGCGCTTGTTTGTGATGTTTTGGCCCTGGCGTGCCAGACTAGCCAAGGGATACCGTCTATTGGTGTCTGAACACGGCTTTGATTGGGATCCAAACTACAAGTCATTCATGGGTGCTCCGGAGGCCAATCACAAATACAATCCTGAACGCCGAGGTTTTGGTAATGCCCTGACCTGGGAACAAGACACTGATCCAGAACAGTACAATTATTGTAATGTGGAAAGTGTTATAGCCATAAGAAAAGGCCATGTGATACCTGCAGGGCGCACAGTTTTTAGTTTACACATTATCAAGGACACAAAATGATTCGAGATCTCAACAACTTGTCAGACACCTGGCTTCGAGTGGATCAAGGCAGTCGACCATATGTCTCAGGTTATGGAGGACAGGGACTAGGAAATGTAAGATACAACACAACCACTCAAAATCTTGAAGTATATGATGGATCAAATTGGATAACACTGTCGGGTTATGCCACTGTGGGTGTAACACCCAGAACTCAGTGTGTGTTGGAGTGGGCTGAGAAACGTATGTTGGACGATCAACGACTCGAACACATAATCAAAGATAATCCTACCTTGGAAGATGCCTACCAAACCTACAAAGATGCGGCGGAAAAACTGCGTGTTTTGGTTACATTGACCCAGACAAATCAATCTTAAAATAGTATAATCATATTATGAAACTGTGTGATATTGTTATTGCCTTGTTGATTGCTATCATATTTGTGGTTGGTATCTTATACCAGTATGGGGACAATCTGGATCTAGAAGTAAAAAATTGTGTTAAAACCAGCATGACTGATGAACAATTAGCTGTATGCATAAGGAACATTCGATGAGTAAAGTGTATTACACAGACAAAACTGTCAAGGCCTGGATTCACGAAATCATTCGTGAAATGGCAGAAGATGAATTTAGACCCGATTATGTAGTGGGATTGACTAGAGGAGGTCTGGTTCCTGCTGTCATGATCAGTCATTACCTGGGTGTGCCCATGCACAGCCTGGGTGTGAGTCTACGTGATGCAGATGGTTTTGGCCCAGAGTCTAATTGTTGGATGGCCGAAGATGCCTATGGCTACAAAAGCGTGGATGAACAGGATCCCAAGAAAATTTTGATAGTAGATGATATCAACGATTCAGGTGCTACCTTGAACTGGATACGTGAGGACTGGCAGAGTGGTTGTATGCCCGCAGATACCGAACGCTGGGATTCGATCTGGGGCAATACCACAAGATTTGCTGTCATGGTCAATAACGAAGCGTCAGATTTCAAAGATGTAAACTATGTGGGTCAAAGTATCAACAAGTTAGAAGAACCCATCTGGTGTGTGTTCCCATGGGAAGAGTGGTGGAGATGATAGCACTTACTGCCTTGATGTGTGCGTTGTTGGCTTACCAGGTCAGTATGCCTGCGGTAGATAATGCCAAATATACTTTTACTGTACACAACGGTCAGATAGTTCGAATGAACACACAAAATGGCACGTTCGAACGCTGTGATGAACACCTTAAATGTGAACCGGTTCGACCACAAGATAAATAATTGTTTCAACAGCGGCCTTTTCTGGCATTCAACCCGCTATACAAATTCTGCAAGCCTATGCTAAAATTTAACATAGGAGAAAACCAATGATTCATTATACCGAAGAACAAGTACAGGCTTCGCTCAAGGCTGAGCGCAAGGCCAAATACGTTTCAACAAAAACCTACGGCACAGACCGAGGACTTAGTTGTTGTTTTAGACAATGGCGTAGCACACACAGCCATTGCAGTTTGCTACACGGATATTCGATTGGCATCAAGTTGGTATTTGAAAGCGAAACCTTGGATGACCGCAACTGGGTCATGGACTTTGGTGGACTCAAAGCATTTAAAGAATGGTCAGAGTATATGTTTGATCATACCTTGGTTGTAGCCACAGACGATCCTCATCTTGAAATGTTCAAAAACATGGCCAAACTGGGATTACAGGATCAAGGTGGTGTTTGTGACTTGCGTATTGTAGAAGCAGTTGGTTGTGAAAAGTTTTCAGAATTAGCTTATAGAGAAATGAATAGTATTCTTAAAACTTTTCAGGCAGGTCAAGAATACAAATTACCAAACGGTCGAACATTTACCGCTCGCTATCCAGTAGGACAAGGTGTAAGATTACGTAGTGCCGAAGTGTTTGAACATGCCGGCAATAGTGCCGTATACGAAGGATAAACTGTGAAAATAAAAGTCAGCGAAGTATTTTATAGCCTGCAGGGCGAAGGTCGCTTTATAGGTGTACCTAGTGTGTTCTTGAGAACCTATGGTTGTAACTTTACCTGCAGTGGATTTGGTTGTGCGCCTGGAGAGAAAAGTCCCGAAGCCAACGAGGTTGCCAAGAAGGTAGAATTGTACACAGACTTTAACAGTTTGCCTTTGGTCAATACTGGGTGTGACAGTTATGCGAGTTGGCACCCAGCATTCAAACACCTGAGTCCCACACAGACTACCGAAGAATTAGTGGATCGTATGCTGTCACTTACTCCAAACAAGGCCTGGGTACAAAACAACGGCAATGACGTACATCTTGTAATCACTGGTGGTGAGCCACTGTTGGGTTGGCAACGTGCCTACAGCGAGTTATTGAGCCACCCACGTATGCAGGATTTACGGAACATTACATTTGAAACCAACGGTACTCAAGAACTACACAAGGACTTCCGACACTTCTTGTTGGACTGGACACTAAATCCAAGACTAGGTAAAAAAGGTCCCAGTGCTTTGACTTTTAGTGTCAGTGCCAAGTTATCAGCGTCAGGTGAAAAGTGGGAAGAAGCCATACGCCCTGACATTGTGATGAGCTATGCTGACATCGGACATACCTACTTGAAGTTTGTGGTTGAAACTGACGAGCATATTGAGGATGCCATTCGTGCCACCGACGAATATCGTCGAGCAGGTTTTAAAGGTGTAATTTATCTCATGCCACAGGGTGGTGTAGTCAAACCTTACGATCAAAACAAATTGCGTATTGCTGATATTTGCGTGGCTCAAGGTTGGAATTACAGTCCTAGGTTGCACGTGGATCTCTGGGGCAATGGTTGGGGTAAATGAGTCCAATACCAGGAATGGACACCTATGACCAGTTTCATGCTCGTGCCGCCTGGCAGTTAAAATTTGTTTGGTGGCCACGAACCTGTGAATTAACTGGCCAACGTATCTGGTTAGAACAGGCCTATCGTGGTCAAGCTGTATGGACTGGCCCCGGAGAGCCTGTGTATGAATATCGTTATCATAAAAGTTTAGAGCACTTGATTTGGCAACTTCGAAATTGACTGAAAAGAAAAGCAACGTAGCTGACGGGCGTGAAAGTTTTGACATCACCACCGGTAACACGCTGATAGCGTTTTTTAATCGTAACGTCAGCACGTACCCTACCGAAGCAGGAGGTCCCAAGTTTGATCTAATTCCCGTTGAAAAGCAAAAAGACATCATGGTCAATGTGGCCAGAATGCATGGACAACAAGAATATGATCGCATCATGGAATTGGTAGAAGTACTACAGCGTCAGGCCGCAGAACTACGTCGCAGATTAGATATCACAGACATGGTACACGCGGCTAAATACGATTTCCAGATATATCATGGCCAGTCGTACTGGTTGCTTTACGATCATAAAAAACAACACACTAGACTCATACATCAAGGACCCCGGGATTGGACCGTGGGTGCGGCTCCTGAAGAATGGGAGTATATATGTCGTGTAAAATGGCTGGGTGATTATACCTGGGTTGAAATCAAGGAAGAACAATGACCGCGGAACAAATAGTATTTGCAGTAACTGTCTGGTTGGCACTAACCGGTATTACCTATCATTTCACAGGCTGGACTAAAATACGTAATTGCTACGCCATGTGGTTCACACGAGCGTATTGGACTGATTATAATATTGTAGAATTTGCGTCATGGTTCTGCAAGGCCATAATCATTATTCCAGGCCTGATATTTGGCATACAAATTTGGCAGTTATATTTTCTGACCTTGGCCACAAGCCTGACCTTGATCTGGGCAAGTAACAAAAAACTGTTGCCAACCCTGGTAGCATTTAACACCATGTGGGCCTGGCTCAGTCTCATGGTCATAGCACAAAAAATTATCTAGGAGACAGTATGGGCATACTTGATCGATTTTTAAAGAAAAAACAACCAGAGAAGACCGAAGCACCAAGAACCAAGAAAAAAAGTGAAAAAGACCTGGCCACCGAACGTGGTGAGCCTTATGTGGCTGTGATTGGTGTAGAATTGGATCCAGACAATGTGGGCAACGGTAGTTTTGAACTGGACTGGAATGACAAGTTTATCACTAATTTGGTGCGTGCTGGATATCAGCAAAAGGCTGGAGAAGCCGAATCAGTGATTGTTGACCGTTGGTTTGCTGAAGTATGTAGAAATGTACTGGCAGAAAATTTTGAACAGTGGGAAGCCAATCAGCCTTTTGATGCCAGACCACGCAACACAGATCGCCGAGATCTAGGCGATGGTAGAACCGAAGTATCGTGATCTTATACGTCAACGGTGACAGCAACACAGCCGGCGCCGAAGCGGTAAATTCCTATGCATTTGCCGAGGATGATCCCTTGTATCATGCACTTGGCAGACAACCACACCCAGACAATTTAAATGTGAGTTATGGTTGCGAATTGGCCAACATGATGAACGCAGTATTGGACTGTGATGCTGAAAGTGCCAGCTCTAACTATCGTATTATTCGTACCACGCTCAGGTATTTAAACTCAAACAAACCAGATTTTTTGGTCATAGGTTGGGCCACCTGGGAGCGTGAAGAATGGGAACACGATGGTACCATGTGGCAGGTCAATGCCGGGGGTGTGGGCGAAGATTGGCCCTTGGCCATACAAGATCGTTATCAAGAATGGGTCTCAAATTTAGACTATCAGCAGGCTGTAGAATCCAACCATGTAGCCATACATAGTCTGCATCAGGTGCTGGAATCCATGGACCTACCACACCTGTTTTTTAGTTGTTGGGAGCCATTTACCAATGTGCCACACCTTGATTGGAATGGTTCATACCTTGGTCCATATGATTCGAATTTGACCTACTACCGATGGTTGAGAAAAAATGGATTTGAAACAGTGAACACCAAATCTTACCATTTTGGTCCAGCAGCACACAGGGCCTGGGCCCAATTTCTTTACCAAAATTTTGTTCAAAACATCTTGACCAAAAACAAATAATATGCTACTATTACGATATGAGATATCTTTTAGTTGACACAGCCAATACTTTCTTTCGTGCCCGGCACGCCGCACACCGTCAAAGTGACACCTGGGATCGCTTGGGTTTCGCCATTCACGTCACATTAAACAGTGTGAACAAGGCCTTTAGAGATCAAGGTGCCAATCACGTGGTATTTTGCTTGGAAGGCCGTTCGTGGCGCAAGGACTACTACGAACCTTACAAAAAGAATCGTGCTGTGGCTCGTGCCGCACTCACCGAGTCGGAAGCCGAAGAGGATAAATTGTTTTGGGAGACCTTTGATGCTCTCAAAGAGTTTCTAGCCAATAAAACCAATTGCACAGTATTACAACACCCTGATCTAGAAGCCGATGATCTCATCGCAGGCTGGATACAGCATCACCCCAGAGATCATCATACCATTGTCAGCAGTGACACAGACTTTCATCAACTACTAGCAGACAACGTAAATCAATACAACGGAATAGCAGATGAGCTTCATACTACACAAGGTATTTTCGACAAAAAAGGTAAAGCAGTCATCGATAAAAAAACTAAGGAGCCAAAAACAATTCCGGACCCTCGCTGGATTCTTTTCGAGAAGTGTATGCGTGGGGATCCGACCGACAATATCTTTTCAGCCTACCCAGGAGTACGGACGGTTGGAAGTAAAAATAAAGTTGGACTCAAAGAAGCTTTCGAGGACCGTGAGAAAAAAGGTTTTTCGTGGAATAACCTGATGCTACAACGCTGGACCGATCACAACGGCGTGGAGCATCGTGTGTTGGATGATTATGAACGCAATCGTGTGCTGGTGGATCTCACAGCACAGCCTGCGGAAGTGCGTGCCAAAATACAGGGCACCATTGAAGGTCAGACACAGGCTCTGAGTCGACCCATGATTGGAGCCCAGTTATTGAAGTTTTGCGGTCGGTATGATCTTGTTAAAATCAGTGAGTTTGCCACCCAATTTACCGCTTGGTTAGAAGCTCCATATCCAGAAAAGGAATAATATGTTAGAACGTTTTAGAATGTGGTACCTACGCAACTACACAGAAATCAGTTGGTTCTTGATTGGTTTCTTGGTCATGACTGGCCTGGTACAGGCAGGCCGTGGTGAATATTTAGAAGCCTTGCTGAGCTGGGCCATTGCAGTTATGAATTACCTGTTTGTACGCAGATGATTTTTTTATTGTTGTTGACCTTGGTCGTCAAACACTGGATTGCTGACTTTGTGTTGCAGTTTGAATACATGGTCCAGCAAAAAGGTCTCTACGGTCATCGTGGTGGTATTGAACACGCCTTGGTACACGGCATACTCACTGCCATAGTGCTGATAGTTTTTGTCAACAACGTGTTTGTGGCTGTTATGTTTGGCCTACTAGACAGCGTGATACACTATCACACAGATTATGTCAAGGCACGGTGGGGTACTCGCGATGCCAATCAGCAGAGGTTTTGGATTCAGTTGGGTGCCGATCAACTGGCACACTACTGTTTCTATATTTGGATGGCCTGGATCATACAGGATCTAGTTTAAGGAGAACGCAATGAGCGAAGTTATAGCTAAACCCATAGTAAAAAACAAAATGTGGATTGTGGAAAGTGGGGGTGAAAAGATTGCCACTATCATGGCCGTGGAAGAAGGTGGATTTGTTTATGTGAAAAATGATCAACGTGAACAGTTTCCATCAATCAAGTTAATCAGTAAAAAATACAACATTGAATTTGTCAAGGCCGAACGGCCACGCCGAGAGAAACTGGATGTGTATGATGTGTACGGATTTCCTACTCCTAATCAACCACACAACCAGGTCTTAGATGTGCAACGCTACTTGCCCATATACACCAAAAGTGCCAAATCAAAGAGTTTCTTTTGCGCCGGCTACTACATAATCAAATTCAGCAACAACTGGGTACGTGCTCAGTGTCCCAAGCTGATAACACTGAATCGTTATGAATATCAAGGACCTTTTAAGACACAAGAGCGCATGATAGAAGCCATGCGTGAAGCCAATGGACAATAACGCACCCTTACACATAAGAAATTTCAACAACAAGGTTCGTGCCATGAATCAAAGTGGCGGTAAATTATTGACCTTGAATGCCGAAGAAGCACGCAGTTTGCACGCCGAAATCTACGATTTGATGGCCACGATTGCTGGTTTGACTGCTCAACTCAACAGCACACCCACAGTTACCACAATCAGCATGGACGGTGGCGGTTTTAAATAAACTACGCATATTATTGAGATAAATAACTAGTAGATCAAGGACAGGATATGAGTCGACCAAAACCAACGGTGTTGTTGGACCATGTAAACAAAACCAATTACAAAAGCGAACAGGTGCTGAGCTCAGAAGGTATCTGGGCGGTATTCTACGACAATCAACCCATCAATCTCAAAACACACAATATCTTGGTTAGTTACCCAGGCCCCAAGTATAAAAAGGTCTCATTCTCCAATCCTGGCCATGCCATAAACCTGGCCAAAAAACTAAACACACTTTTCAAGACAGACAAATTCACAGTGGTCTTGCTCAAACAAGGTGAGCAAGTCTTCCCCTAAACGCTACGGTCAGCGTCAGCTTACACGAATCTTTATTCAGCAGGCCAACATACCCGTTGGCGAAACTACAGATTATCAAAAGGTATGGTGGGTCAATCCCACCGACGATCAAAGCCTGAGATTGACCCTGCAGGGTCTACAATTTATCAAGGCTCAAATCAAACTTCAAAGTTATGAATTTACCCTAACTGAAGAATTATCAAATCATAATTTACTACAATTAGAACGCCTGTTCAAAGGCATGTACTATCTTATGAAACGTAAAAAACTCATAGTTTTTGAAGAAGAAGAAGCACTCATGCTTACCTTACACGGTAGCAATCTCAAAGCCTATCTAGATACCCTAGAATCAACAAGTTAGTGCGCACTAACCTATTGATTTTGCGTGGTTGACCCAAAAATACCAAAATAGTATAATACTTGTATAGTTAATTACAAGGAGCTAGATATGGAACTAACAATCGTCAACGGTGATATCATTCGTGGCTATGACTTCAAACCCATGGCCGGTCGTGAAGACTCGTTTGTAGAAGGTGAAGTGTTAGACAGCGGCGACACAAGTCAGGGTTATCAGGCCTACAAGATTCGTTGCACCCGTGATGTGTTTGGTGGCGATGTTCTGCCCAAAGGAATGCACAGCCGAGTCGGCAAGATTGTGTATGTGCCTTGGAGAGTCAGTTTCTTGGAATACCAAGGTCGTGTGATGAATTTGTCAAGATAATGGAGGCTGTAATGGGCAGGTGCCTGCCTTGGGGAGCCTTGATACCCCAGAACTGAAGCAGTCAAATTTTGCCGGTTTTAGACTCAAAAATAAAACCGGCTCTTTTTTGTGAGGGGTCATGAGCAACATATTTTTGATCAGTTGGGATTCAGAGGGTGTTGAAGCCATAATCAATGTAACCAATTATGAAAAGGCCGAAATGTGGGCTAAGTTAAGCAATCAAGATCCGCCAGCTCGATTAGGTAGTGTAGTTCAACATTTAATGCTCAGAGCACGTAATAACAGTCAGCGTCATTATGAAATTTATACCATGGCTGTAGAAGAGGGTATCAGCGAAGAAGATGTCAGAGAAATGTTTGCAAACGATCCGCAGGGATCTGCTGATTTAATTCGAGATCGCGGTAACAAAATCTATAGCGATCGTGTAGATACAACAAAGGTGCGTATAGTTTGACTGAAAAATCGACAAATAGTATAATAGCAGTATGTAGTAAATAACAAGGAGAACCTGTGATGAGCAATAGTATTAGTGAAAGCCGGACCGTAACACCCAATGAATGCCGAAGCCGCCTGCTTCGTGCGTTCAAAGTTCAACGCCCTGTGTTTATTTGGGGTCCACCCGGAGTAGGTAAATCCGAACTTGTGGCTGAGCTTACCCGTGAACTGGGCGGTCATATGATTGACCTGCGCCTGGGTCAGATGGAGCCCACCGACCTGCGTGGTATTCCGTTTTACAACAAAGAAATTGGTAAAATGGACTGGGCCGAGCCCGTGGACCTGCCAACCCAAGAAATGGGTGAGCAGTATCCTATTATTACCTTGTTCTTGGATGAGATGAACGTGGCTGCTCCAGCAGTACAGGCCGCGGCCTATCAGTTGGTGCTTAACCGCAGACTTGGCAAGTATCACCTGCCCAAGAATGTGGTGATTGTTGCCGCAGGTAATCGTGAATCAGACAAGGGTGTCACATTCCGTATGCCCATGCCCTTGGCCAACCGTTTCGTACATTTAGAAGTACATGCTGACTACGACTCCTGGAACGAGTGGGCTGTGAAAAATCGTGTACACAAAGACGTGGTAGGTTACATTGGTTTTGCCAAACAAGACCTCATGGACTTCAATCCACGTTCGGCCAGCCGTGCGTTTGCAACGCCACGCTCGTGGAGTTTTGTCAGCGAATTCTTGTATGACGAAGATGCCACTGACGCAGAATTGGCTGATTTGATTGCTGGTACTGTGGGCGATGGTCTGGCAGTAAAATTCATGACTCACCGTAAATTGGCTGGTCAAATGCCTAACCCCAGTGAAATCTTGTCGGGCAAGGTCAAAGAGCTCAAGGTCAAAGAAGTTAGTGCCATGTACTCCTTGACCGTGGGCATGTGCTATGAATTACAAGATGCCTATGCCAAACTGGGCAAAGAAAAGATTGCGGACTGGCACAGCATGGCCGATTATTTCTTCCGCTTTATGATGGATAACTTTACCACTGAGCTGGTGGTCATGGGTGCTAGAGTTGCTCTTACCACCTATAACTTGCCCTTGGTTCCTGGTAAACTCAAGAACTTTGACGAGTTCCATAAACGCTACGGCAAGTATATCATTGCCGCAGGTGGTGGTAAAAACTAACAGGTTGCTGTCACAGGCAGGAGGCTGGTGTCCCTTTCCACCGTAAGTCCTCCTTTTTATTATGACATATCGAATACAAAAACTTGATCGCAGACACACCGGTACCGAAGTATTTGCCTATTGGGTGACTCCTGTCAAGTGTACTGATGTGCCTGAGTTTGTGAAATGGCGTGAGTGGTGTTGGGAAAACTTTGGTCCCGGCATGGAACTGTACAGTCTCACAGCCTGGCGTCAACACAACTTTGATCCGTCAAAATATCGTTGGGGTTGGCTTACCGATTATAAACAACTTCGCATCTACTTCAAAGATGATGCGGCCTTGACTGCGTTCACACTTGTATGGTCATAGGTCCTTTGCTCATAGTTGGCATAGTCAGCGTGGCCAGTGTGGAAACCACGGGCAAAGGACTAGCGGACCATACTATCAGTGCGGTACGTGATCAAGACTGTAAAATAGCAAGAAGTATTCGCGGCGAGGATATTTGCCAGCCCGAACGAAAAGCCATAGTTACAGTAAGCGAACCCACACGACCCCAAGCAGTATCAACGGTCAAAAGCATGGAAGATGTTTTTGCACAAAGACGAGCCAAGGTTGACCAAAAAATCCAAAAATAGTATAATATATATAATAAAGGAGCGATCAGAATGACTACATTAGCAGAAAAAAGCCAAGAAGCCACAGTAACAGATCCTAAGATAGATGCCGCGGCACGTGAAAAATTGGTGACCGCAAGGATCGGTCTTTTGCTTCGTGCGCCGTTTTTTGGTAATCTTGCTACTCGTATGAAGCTGACCAATGCTGATTCGTGGTGTCCCACTGCTGCCACAGATGGTCGTAATTTTTACTATAACAGCCAGTTTGTCAACAATATGCCTCTCAAACAGTTGGAATTCTTGGTAGGGCACGAAGTCTTACACGCTGTCTATGACCATATGGGCCGTCGTGGTAATCGTGATCCTAAACTGTGGAATATTGCCGACGACTATTGTGTAAACTGGGACCTGGTAGAGCAACGAATTGGTGACAAGATTCCTATTGCCTTGTATGACGGCAAATATCGTGGTATGAGTGCCGAAGAAGTCTACGATGATCTCTACCAAAATGCTGACAAAATTGACATCAATGAACTCATGAAACGTCTCCTAGACGAGCACTTGGACAGCGAAGGTGATTCTGAAGGTGATGGTGAAGGTGACGGAAAAAAATCCGGCAACGGTCGCCCACGTCTCAGCAAAGATGAGCAAAAACAGATTCGTGATGAAATCAAAGAAGCTGTACTAGCAGCCGCACAGGCATCAGGTGCTGGCAACATTCCAGGCGGTGTCAAACGCATGATCAAGGATTTGACCGAACCGGTCATGAACTGGCGTGAACTGCTGAACCAGCAGATTGAAAGCACAATCAAAAGTGATTTTACCTGGCAACGTCCCAGCCGCAGAAGCTGGCACATGGATGCTGTCATGCCCGGTATGCTACCTGGCAATCAAATTGATGTGGTAATTGGTATTGATACTTCGGGTTCAATCACCGACACAGATCTCAAGGTTTTCTTGAGCGAGATCAAGGGCATCATGGAAACCTACGAAGAATATCGTATTCACGTGCTGGGGTGGGATACTGAAGTTCATAATAGTGAAGTGTTTACCAGCGACAATATCAGCAACATTGAAGAGTTTGTGCCTGGTGGCGGTGGTGGTACAGATCCACACTGTGTATGGTCGTGGTTGGAAGAAAATGATATACAACCCAAGAAGCTGATCATGTTCACAGACTACTGTTTCTTTGGTTGGAGTCCTGAGCAGGTTGAGCAGTACTGTGACACAGTATGGATTATCAAAGGCAACAAAGAAGCACGTCCCGAATTTGGCGTATATGCTCACTATGAGGATGCCAACAAATGAACGAAAACATTCAACGCATAGCCCAAGAAACTAACTTTACCATTGCCGACAGTCCAATATGGAAAAACAAGGTAGAAGAGTTTGCTCAGGCCATTGTGCGTGAGTGTGCCAACATTTCAGACGTGGCTGAACCCTACAAGGCCTATGACAATATCATGAGACATTTTGGACTTGAATAATCGCATAGTTATTTCATATCCACAAGGCAGTGGTGGTAGTTGGTTCGCTCATTACATAGATTGCATAGTAAACAAAAACACATTTCATACCAGCAAGACCAATTGGCATTCGGCTCGTAGGACTCGTAATCCTGAGATCAAGATTCTAGTCAATCATGAACTTGACAATCCTGATTTCAATCTTAGTGGTCCCTGCAGTTATAACTTTTGGTGTTATTACTACGTAAAAAGATTTGTGCATGATCTAGGTGGCCCTAAACCCAGGCGCAACAGCAACAATCAAATTTTGAGATTGGTCAAATGTCCTTATCAATCACTTTCCACCGATCAACAAGATTTTGAATGGATGTTTTTACAGGCCAAATTTATTGCTCAATACAATCTCAAAAACACATACAATCTAAATTGGCAAGATCTTGTGTATCAGCCACACCGGTTCTATCAAACTGTGACCGAAACTCTGGCTTTCAAACAAATTGCTTTCGAAAACAACTATGAATTTTTTCTATTGGCTCGCAACACATATCTCGACAGTGTGAGAAATATCAGACACAGCGACCTCAAGGTTGCTCAACACCATTATCGTATTTGGGAATTGGCCTACATAGACGGTGTGTTGGATCGAGCACCAGGCCTGGATTATTTTGAATATTTTGGTACCAAACAACTGGAAGACTGGGCACAGCAATTCAGATCCAGAGTATTAAATGAAACCAAACAGGTTTACTTGAAATTATCATAATTGTATAATGTATTATTAGTCATAAAGGGAACATCATGGAACTAGTAGATCCAAAAAAACTTAAACCCAAAGAAGCTCGCGAGCTGGTACTCACACTACAGAAGAGGTGTTTTCAGTTGGAAAACTGTCTGGACGATCTCAGTCGCAGTGTAGAAATAGCACAGTTTACCAAACAATATCAGGTCACCGAAGCGTTTGTACGTGATGCTGAACAACTGTTGGCAGATCGTATTCGTGTTCCTGAAATTGATCAAAGTGGACAAAAATTTACTCTCATTGAAGGTGAACTAGATCAAGACACACTGACCAAGATCAAAGATGCTAAAAAACAATGAAGTAAATCCTTTGTCGGTGTTTGGGCTGAGACAACTAGAACACTGCCCACCACATTTTACCAGAATTTATTTTGACATACGAACCAAAGAAAAGGATATCACAGACTGGATCTGGAGTAATTTGGAAGGTAGATTTTGGATTGGAGACTCTTATTCAAAATCTCAAGAACAGTTGAGTTTCCAAAAATGTGTGGCCTTTGAAGTAGCCGGAGAAGCCACTGTGTTTGCTTTGATTTTGGATCAGATTAACACCTATCAATTTGTAGTATAAAAATTTTTTCACGGTCATACTAGGTCGTAAATATATGCATAGTTTATTACGGAGATCCTATGTCAGACCAAGTAGAACAATCTGCACCTGAACAACAAGCACAGGTACAACAAACTCAATTACAATTAAGCGACTTATTGTTATGTGCGCAGGCCATACAATTAGCAAGTCAGCGTGGCGCTTTTAAAGCCGAAGAATTCACACAGGTGGGTGGTGTATTTGATCGTATCACCGCTTTCCTTAGAGAGAGTGGTGCACTACAACCAGCTGCATCAGCCAAGCCCAGCAGTGATGAAACAGTGAGCAACACAGCCACTGAATAACAAGGAAAAAACAAAATGATTAAACACGTTGGTAAACACAACAGTAAAAAGATTGTGCTTTTATGGCGTAGAGTTCCCAACGAAGGTCACATGGCCTTGGTTGTCTACAGTGATACTCTACCACGTCTACTGCATGACGAAGTAATGAAAGCTCTAGAAAGCCCAATTGGTCAAAATGCCAAAGAACTTTCTGATGTATTATTCCGCACAGTCATGGCCGACGGTCGCAACTGCCTGGAAGTATTACACAAAGAAGGCTTTATCAAGAAGGTTCCAACCAGCCAGGTCTTGATTACACCAACTTCCAAGAGCAGTGTTCGTTTGGATGAACTAAATAGCATCCTAGACGAAATGGAAAAGGGCGAAGAAGCTATCAAGAAGATGGCTCAAATTGATGCTAATGCTGGATTACAAACCAAAAAACGTCGTACCACAGAAGGTCGCGAAGTTGGTATGCCACCCAACAATGCCAGTGTGAGCCGTACAAATCTTGACGTGGAAGCCACTGACAGTGCGGCAGCATATCTCAAGGGTGCCTTGACTGATGGAGACTTGGCTGTGTCGTTATCTAGTCAAGCAGAAGCAATGAAAGCACAGGCGGCTCAGCTGTTGGCTGAAGCAAAAAGACTAGAACAAGAAGCTAATAAATTTACCCCAAGTAAAAATGCCAAAGCCAAAAAATCCACGACAACCAAGAAGCAAGCGGCTTAATCTAAATCGTAAAGATCAATGGGAAAAATTGTTAAAAGAAGTAAACAAAGAACAAGTTCCCATTGGTGTCCTTAGATATATCACTGTTAATCTCAAAGACGGCACATCGGTGGATGTAAACATCGCCGAAATGCTGGATGATGGAGCAGACCCTGCTGTGGTAGAACAGGTCATTAATCAAAAATTAGAAGACCTGGATGATATCATACAAGATGTTGACTTTCATATCAGTGTAGACAGTGTGGCCAAAGTAGTACAACCATTCACAGATAAACTCTTAAAAGACTTATGATCAATGCCATATTTGCCGTTGACTTCAACGGCGGTATGGGGTTCAACGGTACACTACCGTGGCCTCATAACAAAGAAGACATGACTAATTTTTACAATACCACAATGGGTCAAGTGGTAGTCATGGGCCGCCGTACCTGGGACGATCCAAAGTTTCCCAAACCCTTGCCAGGACGAACTGTGTATGTGGCCACACATAGACCCATACACCTGGCTGGCGCAATATCAGGCGATGTCAACACTGAACTACTGCGTATAGAACAACAGCACCCTGATCAACAAATTTTTGTAATTGGTGGCATCAAAATGTTAGAAACAGCCAAGCCCTTGTTGGACAGAGTGTATGTAAGCTATTTCAAAGGCAGTTACAGATCCGACACAAGATTAAATGTCAAAGAGTTTTTGATTGGATTCAAACCCAGACGTGCCACAGTCAGTCGCGACTGTATGAGCACTTTTACCATCTACGAATCAATATTTAAACGAGCCGGTAGCGCCGCTGACTAGGAACAATCACTGTGCTTATAGTATTTGTAGGCGACACAGATTCCAGTCTAGCGCAACAAGCACAGACTCTTTATCCTTCAGCTGAACTGATTACCGAGCAAAACTGCCAGGTTGAGCAAGGCATTTACTATACCAGTCTGGGCGATTTTGCTCAACAAAAAAATCTATACCGACTGCTAAATCGCGCAGATCAACTCTACTATTGTCCACCAGTGGTCTGGTCTGACACCGTAGATGGACACAGTGCCATGCAGTCCTGGACTGAATTTTACATGTTGTATTTTTGCTCAAGAAAACCTGTGCATAATATTTCACAGCTAATTGTTCAACCAAATTTACCAGATCTTGTGGATCATAGACAAACACATGCACCACAAGTATGGGCCGTGGGCAGTGATGTTACAGCGGCAACGGATCTGGATCGCGAATCCGCATGGAGCTATCAACTAGCCACAGCATTAAAACGTCCCTTGAGTGTTTTGGCCAAACCTCAGGCCACTGTAGAATGGTGTGCTGATCAGATTCTGCGCAGTGATCTCAGAGCAGGAGACGTTGTGGTTTGGGAACTTGCCACTGTGGATCATATAGAGTCTGCTGTAAAGTCTACACATCAGGTCCTGGCCCTGGCTCGACGACAAAATATAACACTGATTTTTGTAGGTCTACAGCACAGTGATCTGGTTAAATACTTTGTTCATTTGCCAAATTATTTTCATCTGTATGGATCTGTGGGCACTTTTTTATCTGCTTACATAGACAAAGATAGTTCAACACTATGGCCTGGACCCGCAACTCATCAATGGTACGCCAATGAAATTTATAAAAAATTTTTTGCTTAAACATCTAAGAGAACGAGACACTCACTATTGGGAGCATCTGGTATTTGCTGGTCGTGCTGGCTTTGTACTGATCTTGGCAGGTGTGGCCAGTATAATTCATGCAATATTTCCAGCCATATTGGCCAATTACAGCGAACAACGCTGTAAAGATCTTATACAACAAAATGAACTTCGAAATAAAAAGTGATTTTGTTCTTCGCTATAGAGGATACAATTACAACACAGATCAATTGTCGCAGGCAGTGAGTTACTGGTTGGATCACATATCCAGCACTCCAGATCATGCTCCTATTGGTGTAGCATATTGTCAACTCAGTTTCAGTGCCATGGCACTGATTTTGGCCTTGTATAAAAGTGGACGAGCATTTACTCACCTAGGTGGGCACAGTTTACGATTGAATCATGACACGCAAAACGATCTAAATCTTTGTCACGTGTACGTGGTAGGTGCCACCGAAGAAGACAGTAATTTTTATAGAATACCTTTTAATTTTACAAGAACAGATGCCTGGCAACATGCCTGGGCCATGGCACACTGGCCCAAAAGAGAAAGTCTGGTTATACCATTTTCAAAAACGCAAACAATAACCTGCTACACCGGTGGTACTACAGGCAAACAAAAACCAGTCACAATGACAGCAGAGCTAGAAGCCCTCAGTGTTCAGTTGGCTCAAGATTTATTTTTTACCGACGATGACTACTGTGTGTTTCAGCACAGCATGGGGCATCCAGGGGTACACACCACAGCACTGTTACCAGCCATGTTCAAGGCACGTGTCATGAGCTTGGCAGACATGGTTACCTGGGATCAAGAAATGGCCCGGGCCACCCACGTGCAGTTTTTTTACACCATGCGAGACATATTCAGTTTACCACCACGTCTGCGAATGATTACCACTGGCGGTAGCATGATCAAATCTGTGTTTTTAGAATCAGTTCAACGTCAGTGCCAGTACAAGTATTTTTATGACATCTACGGCCTTACTGAATGTTTGCCACCCTTGGCCATAAGAAACATACAGACCATGCAGGATTTGGACAAACCTTTTAGCTGGGTCAACTCTGCTTACAGCTACGAAATAATTGTGGATAAGTTACGTATTACTCGCCCAGACGGAGTGGTAATCTTGCCCGACGATCGCGGACTGCGGGTAGAACAAGGTCTACAATTTTTAGGACGCAGTGTGGACAGTGAACAGATACGTGTGCAAGGTAGATTGATCAGTTTCACAGAATTTAAAACACTGTTTGAATCGGCAACAAACATAGTACAATATGTTTTACAAACACACAATGGATCGCCACGTATTTTGGCTTTAACAACAAACCAATTGCAGATCAGTCAGTTCATGCAAGATCATGCGGTTGAAGCAGAGGTGGAATACTTTGATAGCCTAAACACTAGCGGTGGCATCAAAAATATTGTATAATAAATTTATGAAAATACTAGTAACTGGCGGAGTAGGATTTATTGGACACAACGTGGTAGCACGTTTTGAAAGTCTAGGACACCAAGTTTGTGTGTTGGATAACTTTACCAACTATGGTATAGTGGCCGAATCTGAAATGAGTCGATTACATCAAGAGCGACTCAACGGCATACAGACCACAAGCATACACGCCTGCGACATTAGAAACTACTCGGCACTACGAGCAGTGTTCGAAGAATGCCAACCCGATGTGGTGGTTCACTGTGCGGCTTTTCCACGTGCCAAGGCCGTGGATGAAAATCCTGAAGAAGGTGCCAGTGTGCTGACCAACGGCTTGCTCAATCTACTGCGTTGCAGTACCATACAGGGTGTGCGTAGGTTTGTGTATGTGAGTTCCAGCATGGTATACGGTGACTTCAGTCACATGGGCTACGAAGACATGAAGTGTAATCCCAAAGGCATCTACGGTATCTTAAAATATGCTGGTGAAGCACTCACACGAGATCACTGTGAGCGAGAAGACATGGACTATGTGATTCTACGACCCAGTGCTGTGTACGGACCACGTGACGTGTTGGATCGTGTGGTCAGCAGATTTTTATTTGCTGCAATGACCAATCAAGAACTTACTGTGGCCGGTGCCAACGAAGTGTTGGACTTTACCTATGTGGATGATGCTGTGGCCGGTATTGTAGGTGCTACCATAGCATTCAACAGTAGCCGTCGCGTATACAATATCACACGTGGGCAGGGTCGCACCTTGCTGGAGGCGGCGGAACTGGCTGTAAAGATTGCTGGCGGTGGTCGCATACGTATCACCGATGCCAATCCCAGATTTCCCAGTCGTGGCACATTAAGTGTATTACAGGCTGGACAGGACTTTGGTTATCGCGGAACCGTAGACATCGAGCAAGGATTCAAACTATATCATGAGTGGTTACAAAATACCGTTCTTTGGCATCCAAAGACAGTATCATAATCTCCGACAAGAACTGCTAGAAGTCACTGACCAGGTGTATCAAACCGGTCAGGTTCTAGACGGTCCACATACCAAGAGCTTTGAAGTCAGCATGGCGCGACGATGTCACCGACAGTTTGCTGTCAGTGTCAACAGTTGTACACAAGGTCTTATTTCTGTACTACAGGCGTCCATACCCAGAGAAAGTCGTGTAATGATTCCCACCTTGAGTTTTGCTGCCACACTCAACAGCGTGATCATGAGTGGACACACTCCGGTGTTTTGTGACACTGACCAAAATGGTCTTATTGATTTAGAAAGCAATGATTTTGCTCTGAATGGCTCAGGGGTAAACACCATAATGTATGCCAATCTGTTTGGACACACTGTGGACTGGAATAGATTTAGAGTACAAACAGATTTTTTCAACAAAGACATGTTTGTGATTGAAGATGCTGCGCAGAGTTTTGGTGCCAGCTATCAAGGCACACCCGCAGGCAAGATGGGCGATGTGAGTGTGTTGAGTTTTGACCCTACAAAAAATCTCAACAACTACGGATCCGGCGGTATGATTTTAACCGATAATTTCTCACTGTATGAAACCTTGTTGGATCTACGTGACAACGGTAAACACTCGGCACACTCGGGCATAGGAACCAACAGCAAAATGAGCGAAGCAGATTCAGCACAGATGTTGGTCAAGCTCAAGTACTTTGATGCCTGGCAACGCCGCAGACAAAGCATTGCCGACTACTACATCAGTGAACTGGCTGAATATGTAGATGTTGTCATGCCCGGCATGGATGTGATCAGTGCTTGGTCAAAGTTTGTGATTAGATTGGGCGAACGACATGGTTTACAAAAGCATCTGGCCGAAGCTGGTATTGACACACGCTTTCATTATGACCGCCCTTTGTTTGAACTACCAGTGGGCTATGATTACATCGACTATGCCAGAGAATTGTTTAGGGAAAGTGTGGCATTCAGTAGAGAATGCCTGAGTTTGCCCGTCTATCCTGAACTCACCGACGGTGAAATAGAATACATCTGTGAAAAAATCATTGAGTACTTGCGTTGAATCGTTCCTGCAACCAGGCCCAGTCATAACTGAGTCGTAACTGTTCGTAGTCGCCGTTGACTTCTTCAAAATATTTTAGGGCATCCTTGGCACCGGCCAGACAAGCATCGGCATGGGCGCCTTCAGCACGTGTACACCAGGTTTGTAATCTGTGTTCAGTTTCCAAGGTATAGTTGTGTATGCTAAAGTATCTTAGTTTAAGAACTTCTCTAAATGCCGTGCGCCAGGTCATCCAGGCATCTTGATTGAAGTGTGCTGTGCCTGACAGGATTGGCACACTTTCGTGTGGCTGACTGAGTGTAAAGTCTATACCAGGATCTGTGTTGGTCAAAACCAGATTTTTATTATAGGCAATCATGCCCATGTGACCATACTCCAGGCCATTCACAGGATTACGAGCATTGAATATGTAGTGTTTGGGTTCTTGCCAGTAGTCGGGCATCCAATACCAATCAAACTCCGATCCCAAAACTTCCAGCTTGGCAAATATGGTAAAGAACCAAGGTGTATCACTGGCACGTGCGGCGGCCTGGTATGCGGCTGTTCTACCATTTATGCCACGTATCCATTTTACTTTTCGATTGCTCATATAGCAGGCGTGCTCATACCACCGTTCCTCATCGGGTTCACCGTTGCTGACATACACTATGTCCAACCATTGCTGGCCTTTATAGGTGTCGTTTATCATGTGTTTCGACTCCTCAAGGTAGGGGTAATCGTAGATTTGCTTCTTCAAATCAGCCCGTAT
>JACCDP010536638.1_pt1 | contig 24510 bp, 41 predicted proteins | sample 7445841 | NCBI WGS metagenome assembly JACCDP01 (sample SAMN15323441, study PRJNA562643) | freshwater metagenome | isolation source: river surface water | place: USA:Blue River Watershed | collected 2017-08-17
GCTAACTGTGCGGAATGTTAATAAATAGTAGTAATTTACTTGTATATGACTACGTCTAAAGTATTGAAATCAAATGTATTAAATATCTAAATAATTAAATACTAAGGTAATTCAAATACTTAAGGAACGTTAAGTGAGGTGTAGAGATGGAAAAAGCTAAAAGATTATCAATATTAATAAAGAAATTAGAACTACAGGTTGAAATGTTAAATGAAGAATTAATTACTATAAAAAGGTTCTCTGATTCTATTAATAAAGATCATAAAAAAATAAGCTTAAGTGATATACAATCTAATATGAAAATAAGTGATTTTAATCACCTAGTGTCTGGTAGATTGTCTAAACTGTTAAAGGATAAATATCCTGAAGAAACACTAGAACAATTAAGCATATATCATGATGGTTTATTGTTAAGAAATAAGAATCTAGGTTTAAAGACCTTAAAGGAATTAAGATATTTAATATCAATAGCTGACTCTAATAAAGAAAAGGAGGAATAAATGGGACATATTACCTATAAAGGTAAAGAGTATTTAGTATCAGTTCCTGGTAAGTTTGAAGACAATAGTATGTGTATAGAGTTAATAGAAGGGTATGAGACTTATGCTAGATTAACCTTCTGTGCTCATGATGGTACTAATGTATATAGAGCTAGTGAAGGATGTGTATGGTTAAAGGATTGGTCGGAAAATGAAGATCTCGCGGCTTTCTTAGTCGCAGAGGGTTATTTTGAGTTTACTGGTAAAGAAATCCCACAACAGTTTGTTGTGTATAAAGAAGCTAGAATAACTGATAAATTAGCTAAGTTAATTTGATTGGCTGGGTTATATGAGATTTTCTCAAATAAAGTAATGGTTCAGTTTTGTTAGGTCCGGTCTTATCGGGTGTAGGCAGAGTAAAAGTATAGGTGACGTATTGTTTAGCGAGGTTTGTTTCCGTAGTGGTATGGTAAGGTTTTATAATACGCCGTAATGTATTGTTTGGGTAATGTGAAATTTTGTCATGTAATGTAATGGCGTTGTGATGTGTAGTGAAGTATTGTTTTGTGCAATAACAGTTATGTACGGTCTGATATGGTTTTGTCGGATACTGGTATTGTTTGGTGTTGTGGAGTGATGTCGAGGTGAGGTGCAATATTGCATGATGTCGTCTGGTTCAATTTAGTTAAGGTGATATGCTGTTTTGTTCTTCCTAGTTTCGTTCCGGTAGTGTGCGGTGATGTCAGGCGTAATGTTGGTAATGTCTTGTCCAATTTTGTGAGTTGATGTATTGGTGATGTGGCGTTTCGTTAAGTCAGTTATTAGTAAAGGTGTAGTCTTGTCGAATAATGTGGAGTGTAAGTATAGGTGATGTCGAGTAAAGTTTTGCTAGGTAATGGTTTTTTATTTTTTAGGAGGTATTTAATGTCTAATTTTAATTACTATAAAATAAGTTTTAAGTTAAAAACCCCGATGCTCGGTACTGCTACTCAAGGTAGTATTTATTACGAGCATGTTATTGAAAAAGCTAAGAAAGAAATTGCAAAAGCTAATAAGCTTAGTGAAAAAATTAATAAAGCTTTAGATAAATATAAAGGCAGTGAAATCACTGAAGATAAAACAGTTTCTGAACTTAAAGCAGTAACGCGGACTTTTTGTCAGCTTATGGGTAGAGCTTTAGATGTTCCTGAAACTGTTGAAGAACTTCTTGAAGTTAATAAACAACTTGAAGAAGAGTTTCATGAAAGACTAAAAAATAATGATACAGTATCTTGTACTGTATTTCTTAGAGATGCCGAAGGCTATCCTATAATATCTAGTCATATGGTACTAGGTAATTTAAAAGAAAATCTTAGAATTATGGTTAATAATGGCGATAAAGGAATTTTACAGAGTAAAGTCTCCGTTGGTGAAACAATGGCTCTTGATGTTAAACCAGTAAGTGATTATATGCGGCCTAGTAATGATATCCTTAGAGCTGAAACAGAAGCGCAAGTTCCAATTGCGCATAAAGGTAAAAATATAAGATTACAAGATGGTAGAGTAGTATTAGAAAGACCTATTAGATTTAATCGTATGGGTAAAGAAGAAACTGCTATTTCAATGTCAGAACAGTTGCCTGAAGGTACTGAGTTTGAAACGATTGTTAGAATTAGAAATAATTCTTCTATTACTGAAGATGCTATTAAACAATTGTTAGATTTTGGTAAATCTAATGGCTTAGGTGCTTGGCGAGGTTCTGGTAACTGTGGTTCTTATTTTTATAAGTTAGAAAAATTAGAAGACTATCAGGAAGAAACCCCGGAGGGTTGGTCGTAAATATTAAAAAATAAAAACCTATTAAAATTTTTAAATCATTAAAATAAAATAAAACCTTTGCTTGCAAAAAGTGTGCTAATAAAGTTGATTTAATAACAAGGGAGGAATTCAAATGCAAGATTTTGTAGTTGATGATGAAAAACCTCGTATTTTCGCTTTTGATGAAGCTAGTAATATTCTTCATACAAAAGTGTTTCAAAAGTACAAAGTGCCTTTCGCCGTTATTGGTATTGGTATCTTCTTTGTTCCAGTAGCTGTGCTTGGCGGCTTGTTAGCCGGTTTAGGTACTTATGCAGCAATGGAACGTCTTAAAGATGGTAAACCCGAGTTGTATAACTGGGTTTTGGAAAATCCTGGTCTAGTTGAGCTTCTATCGATTGTGGCAACAGCTGGTGCTTTCGGCTTAACTCTGGGCGGCGTTCTCATTGGCTTAGTTGCCAATTTTACAATGTCTGCGACTCTTGACTATATTGCCGAAAAACATGGTGTTATTAGAAATACTGAGAAACTTAGTATTGTTAAACTTATTAGACAATTTATTAACTATGTTACTCATGGATTTAAAACAATTAAATCTGAATTGTCTGATTCTAGAAAACAACAAACAGTAAAGCAACCGATAGCTATTGAGGTTCAATCGGTTGTTGTTGCTTAAGGAGAATCTATGAGTACTGTGGTTTTAGAAAAAGAAAGTTTTCAGGAAGCTAGTGGTTATAAAACAGAAGTTGTTGATGATAAAAAAGAAATTCCTAGGGCAGCTAGTAAATCAGATGATTTTGCTAGTGCTTTAAGCTGGAAACTTGGAATTGGTGGTACGTTAATTGTTAGTTCTATTTGCACAAGCATGTATGCAATGGCTGTTGGAAGCAGCACTTGGGCGCTTGTGTCTATAGGTTTGTTTCTTGGTTTTGTAGCTTATAGTATTAAACAATTTATGAATCTTTTTGATTCATTTAGGAGTTAAATTATGTCAGATCAAAAACAAGAACATTTAAGAATCAGAGATTCTAAAACAGGTCTTGCTTATGAATACGCTTTAGGTCAAGCGAGTTTAAGCGCTGGTTTAGCTATATTGATTCATTCATTTTGGCATCCTTTTGATGCTACATCTTATATTATTGCTGTTTTACTTCTGATTGTTGGCGGTTTTTTGATTTATAAAACCGTGGAAGAAGCAGCAGATAAGTACCATTCTTTAACTCAAGGACTAATACAAATGCAGAGGGTTTAAATGACTAAAGTTTTAAAACATTATACATTCAATCAAGATGCTAATTTAAATTTTAATAAGCATATGTATCTAATGTGTCGTGCAAATTTGGGCGTTGCTCTTAGAGATTCTCCTGAGATTAATATTGATAAAAAGAATGAATTAATGAATAGTTTTCAAGATCTAGAATCTTGCGTAGATTTTGATTGTTATTCGTTTAGACTTGTTCTTTATGAAAAGTTGTTTGATTTAGAGGTAAATGTAAAAGAAGAACCTGTTAAATGTAGAAATTTTATTAATGTTATCGAAGGTTTAATTAAATTTCATAAGCTGGAGGTTAAAATGAAAACTTTTATTGTAGTTTTTAGTTTACTTGGTCTTGTTTCATGTTCTAGTACAGATAGAAAAAATACTGTTAGTACTGATGAGCTTGTTGCTCACATGTCACAAGAACCAAAAGTTATTGGTAAAGACTGGGATCCTAAATTTCTAAAAGATGGTTTTATTAATGGTGAATATGTAGCCATCGGCTCAAGTAATTCATCTAATCTTGATTATTATAACAGACCAGCTCGTGTACTAGCTGAATCTGTTGCGATGGGAAGACTTCTTAAGAGTGCACCTACAGATTTTAAACGTATTGTTCAATCAGCAATTAACACAGCTAATGGTGATCAGGGCAATGTCCAGGAATCACAAATCAGTATTACAGAAGTTAGAGCTTTAACTGGTATTAAATCTAACTTTGATGATGTTCAGTGCGTAACCACTGGTGAGCCTAATAGAAACATGAATTATAATTTCTACAGAGAATGTAGGGTTATCCTTAGAGTCCCTTCGGAAGAGTTAATGAAGGCTTATGATTTTACTTTAGATAATAAGTATTCTATTAAGCAAAAGAATGATATTAAAAATCTTATGCTTAATGAAATGAATAAGACTGTTGAACCTTTAAAACAAGAAAATAAATTAACTTCTAATTAGGAGTTTTTATGAAATTATTGCTTGTTATAGTATGCTTGATTTTAAGTTCTTGCTCTTCTCGTTTATTAAAAAATGAACCAAAAAAGTATTTTGAAACTGTTGCTTATGATTTAAATGGGGAGTATTTTAAATATAGAGTTTTCTTTTATACAACTAAAGATAGCGAATATAATTGCTTTAAAGAAAATTACAAGAATAAAGAAGTAATTACAGTTAAAGCTGATTATTTGCCTTATGCTATCGATCATTTTTATAAAAGAAAAGCGGGAGTTAGCATTAAACTTAAGCAGTATCCTACTGGATATAAACTTGATGTAGGTGCTTTAAGAATTGATACAGAAGTTCCTTTAGAGATAGCTAGCTGTATTCAGATTATTAAAATGGGATTATTTAAAACAAGTTCATTACATTTAGTTTCATTAAGAGTTGCTGATTAGGAGGTTTTATGTCAGAGACATCTGCTAATTCAGAGGAACATTTAAGAATTGATGGTTTAGTAAAATTAAAATACGCTTTGGAAAAAGAAAGCTGGACTAAAAAGATATTCTTAAAGTTTGTGGAAGCTTTTGCTTTTGCCGGTATATTTTTGTGTACTAATCCATTAGGTTTTAAGATTTGCGTAATCATCTCAGTGATCGCGGTTTTAATGGATGTATTATTAAGTTATAAGGATTGGGAGACTCAGTGGCATTTTCATAAAATGGCTCTTTAATTGGAGAATAAAATGGAAAAAATTAGTCTTTTAACTTTACAGAAACTCTTTGAGAAAATGAAACTTGTTGAAAAAAGCGGGTCTACTTTTTTAAGTAGTTCTGATTATCAAGAATGTATAGACTTATTAGAAGTAATTGAACAAAAAATTGAGAATGAAAATTCTAATTATGTTGATTACAAAGATATGGTTAATCTGTGTAAATTAATGATATTTTACTTAGAAACTGGTAAAACAGAGAAACTTGAAGAAGAATATTACAAAATTGCTCATTAGCTTATGTTTTTGTGTAATATTCTCCGTCTGTATATTTATCAAATCTTTTATCCATTTCTGATTCAGATCTTTTATTTAGCATTCTATCTCTAAGATATTCTTTACGTTCTTTATCTGGTTTGAATTTATTTTGATGAATTTTTTCAGTATCAATCATTCTTTGTAATTGAAAAGACTTTTGGTCTTTAGTTAGTTTAGGATTGTCAAATATGTCTTGAGCTTCTTGTCTAAGCTTCTCTTTTCTAAGAGAACCTTTATTAGAATGATCTTCGGGCGCATAGTCGTATCCTTCTATTGGCTGATCCATTCTAGGTTTTTTAGGTGTGTTTTCAACTAAAGAAAGTTTTTGTTGTTTTGCAATAGAAACTTGGTCTAATGCTTTTGTTAATCTTGCCATGGAATCTCCTTAATAAACAGTATCATATTATTTTAAATTTGTAAATTTTATTGGAGGCATTATGAATGAATTTAATGACTTAGAAATTGTTCAAATTAAAAGTGGGCCATTGCGTGGACAGCTTTTGTTTTATTCAGGAATTTCTGAGAATGGTAATTTTGCTAATGTTAGTTTCAGTCCTATGGATCCAACGTTTTTAGTTAATCATGATTTATTAATTAAATGGGAAGGATCAAGAGAAAATGGTATTGCAATAAATCCTAATTTAGAAGGTTGGTTTTCATATCTTGATAATCCTTATGATAATGAAGGAGAAGACTTTAGTGATAAATCTGATGATTAAAGTGATTGATTTTATAAAATAAAAAAAGATTTAATAAAATTTATTAAATCAAATTAAGGTTACAATGAAAAAAAGTATTTTAATTATTGATGATGACGAAGACTTAAATGACGCAATGGCTTTTATGTTTTATGAACTGGAATATTTACCAATATTTGTTACTAATTGCGAAGATGCTTTACTAAAAATAAATTCTGTAGACTTAGTTATTATAGATTCTTTTGGTAAAAAAGAATTTGAAATTGCCAAGTTTTGTCAAAAGAAGAATATACCTTGTATTTACCATACTGGTAGATTGGATATAACAGATGAAGAACACTATATGTTTGATTCTGTTATTGAAAAACCAGGAATAGATTGCTTAATAAAAAGTGTTAATAAATTAATAAATAAAATTGCTGTTTAAGTAAGTAATATTATTCAATCAAAACAAAGGGAATGACATGGCTTTAAAGGTTTTAAGTAAAACTAATCAGAATGAAATTGCGGTATTTTTAATAGACATATTAAGTAAAAATAGAAATGCGGGCTTGGACAAATATGTTGCTTATGAAGAATGTAAAAAATTTATAAATCAGTATTCTATGGATAATAATCAATATGAATATTATATAAAGTTTACAATTGATATGCTTGAAATAGAAAAATCTAATAATTAAAAAGGAAAAGATATGGCTAAGTTAACAGATGCTCAGCGCAATGCACTGAGGTCAAATCAATTTGTATTTGCTAAAACTAGACAATATCCAGTACACGATAAAGGTCACGCTCAGTGGGCATTAAGAATAGGGAATATACAATTCTCTAAAGGTAATTTAAGTAAAGCTCAATATAATCAAATTGTTAATAAAGTAAATACTATGTGGGGGTTTAACGCTAAGTTAAAAAAGTAAAAATTACAGTGTAGAAGAAAAACGCATTCGCGTTTTTTAAAACCCATTAAAATCTTTGTGGATTAAACTGATTAAAACAATAAAAATCAAGTTGATGCCACTACTCGTGTTGGTGGTTCTTGCGAAGTCTGGAGGTTTTGTAAGAGTTTCACGGTTTTAAGGATGATAAGGGAATCAAATGGAAGTTGTAGCTAAGAAAATGGAAATTCTGTTTCAGTGGAATGTATCTAACGATTCGGTCATTAAGACCATTGAACTCAAGGGCGAGTTTGATCAAGGAGAGCATTATGACACAATTAAAAAAAGTTTTAAAGTCCAACGAAAATTGGAACGAGTTGTCGGTAGAAGAAGGAATTTTAAATGTTCTTTCTTACGTTGTAAGGAAACGGGAAGTTTTGAAGTCAATAGAACTTCGTCTGTTAGTTCCTTACTATACCGAAAAGTTGAAGTTAGTAGGCGAACAAATGGATCCTCAACATTTGAAACAGCTAACTATCAATTACAACCAGTTTACTGAGAAAGTAAACGAAGAAAGTCCTGAAATAATAATGACTTTTGTTAAATTGTTTAGAAAAGCAATTGAAGAAAGTCCTGAATTAAAAGAAAAGATTAAGCCTAATATGCTAAATGTTTTTTCTATTAATGAATGTAAGATTTATACAAATGATATTACTAAGTCTTTAACTGATCTTAGAATTTCTATAAATAAAGAAATAGAAAGTAAGTTTTCTACTAAAGTTCATGTTGTTTATTTAATAGATTCTGAGCTATGTAAAAGTATAAATTTCAGTGATGTTAATTTTGTTAATTATATAGTTTTTTAATTATTTTTTTATTATTCATTTTTTTATTATTTTATTATTCTTGGAGGTTCTATGAAAGTTCACTACGATGTTCTAGACAAAAAAGGCTCTAATTATGAATCTAGATTTTTTACAGTAGAAGATGCTATAAAAATTTTGAAAACTAGTTTTATGACTCATGATGATTTTGTTATTGCAGTGAAAAAAAGTAATAATACCGACGAGGATAAAGCTAAATTAATAACTAAAATATATCAGTTCAGTAAGGATGATGTTTTTCCTTCACAAGAAGCAAAAAAACTAGGTCCTATTATACAGAATGATAATCGCCTTTTATGGTCTAATTTATTTAAGTATAAAATCTTAAATTTTGGTCAATCTTTTAAAAGTAAACCTATTTTTGATTTTTATATAAATAATGAATCTAATTTGCATTTCCTTCCTGAGTTTGAAGGTGAAAAAATTAAGCATAAAAATTCAAGTATTGAGTCAGGAAATTTGATTATTAGAATTTCAAACTGGCGTATGAGAAATAATTCTCCTTATGCTGATTATGTAGATTTTGATACAAAGATAAATATGAAAGCTGGAATGTATGATTCTCAAATGAGAAATCTTGTTTGGAATATTGATGAATGGACAAACAAGAAAGAACTCAAACTTCCTAATGGAGAAATTTATGTAATGTCTCCTTTGTTACGTCATTTTGTAACTATTTATGACAAGATGCTTTTCTTGTCTAAACAAAAGGTAGGTTTTGTAAGATCTATCTTGTTTAAAAATGCTATTGAAGCATCATTTAACGATGCAAGAATCATTTATAAAATGAATGATAAATATAGATTTCTTAACTATTCGTTTGTAAGGATTGTGCCAATTCTTAAAAAGAAAGTTAAAACTAGTATAATTGAAAAAAGTAGATTTTTTGATTATGTGAATCAGCAATACAAAGATAACATATACAGTTATTGTGATGTTATTAGTAATGGCTCTGGCGATAGCAATATGAACAAAATAACTATTAGTTCCTTAAAGGAGGCTGTAGAAAATTTAAGCATTAATTCTATTCATTTTACTAAAGAAGAAAATACAATGAATGGTTTATTTGCTTTTACTGATCCTGGTTTTATGAAAGTTGTTGCTGATCAAAACAAGTTTGTAAATTTTAATCAGTCTGTTTTGAATAGCCATATGGTTCATGTTGATTATGAAAATGAAGAATATGTAACAGCTGTTAATGGTGATGTTGACTTAATGATGGTTTCTCCTAAGAAATTAGAAGCAATGATTAAAAAGTTTAATCAACGCAAAAAGCTATTAAATAGTAGAACTTTACAGTTTGATGAAAATGATGCTTACAACACTGGAGTTATTGTTAAAAACGTCGATGCTTTTTATAAGTTTAGACGTGATGTTAACTACATGAATAATGACAAAGATGTTCATCAAACTAATAGCTATGCGCGTAATGCTCTTGTAGCTTTTGTAAGTAGCAATATTGAAAGACCTTTAATCTCTGATTTAGTCAATATGGAAATTTCTGAAATGAATAAGTGGTTTTATTCATTGCGTGGAGTTGCTTGTGAGGGTTTCTTTACTAAAGAGTTTCTATCTCAAAGGATGCTTGTTGATCGCACTGAAAGATTGAAAGTATCTTTAGAAGAAACGGATGATTTATTTCAGTCTCTGGTAAAAGATCCTAGCCAATTGATAGGCAAAACATTGCCAAATACTGATAAAGAAAAGTTTTTTGTTAGAAATTATGTTGATTGTCAGTGTGGCGGTAAGATTGTTAGAGATAGATGTAGATCTTGTAATAATCCTAGACCAGTTGATGGAGAAGTAAGAACAGATTACTGGGTTGATTTCTCTAAAGGCTTTGATTTTGTTACTCTTACTGGTATTAGACAAACAGAAGATGGTATTGATGTTTATTCTGAGTACAGTATTCCGTTAGCTCATTCTAGATTTAAATGTGAAGAATTGACAAAATCTGTACCTATCCAAACTGCTCAAGATGATATTGGTTATATTAAAACTCTAAACCTTGGAGATCTTAGCTTGTCTGGTGTTAATACACCGCTTGATGGTATTTATTTTGGTCTTGGTGGCTTTAAGTCTAAAACTCATGGTATTCCTTTTACTGTATTGAGAGCTTACAATGCTTTTAATAATGTAATTAAATACTCTTCAGATGATTGTATTAACAAGACAGAAGAAGTAAATGAGTTTTTGAGTACTTTCAAAAAGTCTCTTATTGTCACAAAAATGTATGATAAAGAAACCGGTAGATATGTTGATAGAGAAGTTGAAGCTTGGGTTGGCATTGTTGCTTTAAGCCCAACTGAGGTTTCTCAGGAATACAACAGATCTAGGACAGAAGAGGAAAGATCTTTTAGTAAAGCTAACTATGCTTTAAATAATTCTCTTGGGTTTGATAATTTAAACGAGGCGCTTTCTATTGAAAGCAACTTGTTTACTAATAAATCAAATGATTATAGAAATGAGTTATTTAAAATAGCTAAGATTCATGCTAGTGCAAGACCAATGTTACCTGATACTGAAAAAGCAAAAGAATTAGTGGTAAAACATGATTCTTTAATAGCTGGTATTACTAATCTTAACTCAGAATATGCTAAAGAAAGATCTGATTTTAATGTATATGGGTTTGATAGCTATAGTTTTAGAAGCTATATAACTCATGAAGAATACAAAAAAATCATTACTAGTTATCCGCTATTTGTATCTCCGGTTTTTGAAAATGGTTTTGTAATTAATTGTACTTTGGGAATGGATAGAAAGCAAAGTCAGCAATATCAAGGAACTGTATATCATACAATATACTTTCCAAAGCGTGAAATTCTAATGAATATGTTTGAAATTATTGGTGACAATAGTGTAAAAATGAATTCATTACTTACTGCTTATATTGGAGTATTTGAGTCTCTAGCCGTTAGTAGAATAGGAGTTGCTCCTGGTTATAATAACAACAGTCCTATCCAATTAGTTGGTAAGACTGGTGAGAAAAAGCCTCTTACTTTTGCGACTATTAACGGTAAGATACTAAATGCTATTGATAGTTTGCTTTTTGATAAACAAGGTATTATTAACCAAATTACTAATATAGCCGTTCCTCGGCTTATGAGTAAGCAAGTCACAGACATTGATTGTCCATATGACGTAGCAATTATTGGTAATAATCGTGATTACAAAAAGATTGTATCAAGAGTTTTAGAAACTAAATTTCCTGATCGTGAACAAGACTGGACTACTCCAGTTTTTAACAAGGAGACTAGAGAGTTTACAAAACCAGGTTGGTGCTGGCTTGAAGAAGTTTATGGTTTTGCAGTTCGTGAACCAAATTTATTCAGTAAGCAAAATCTTAATGCTAAGCTTTTATGGTCAAGCTATAAAGCTGATATTGAGTATAAGAAAAATTTAGGAATGACTTTCCATCAAAAGCATCCAGGAAGTAAAGGTATTTACTTAAATTCAGTATTTGTTACCTTTAATCTCGAGGGTGACGTTGACGGTGACGTTATTTTCTTAGGTGTTCCTTATACGGAAAAAGCACAAGTTGCATTAGCGGATGTTTATGAGCAAATCAAAGAAATGAAATTCTTTGATAAGAATAATGAAAATGAAGAAGCAAAGTTTGTTCGTCAAACTTATTTAGTTCCTTCATTAAAGTATTTGCTTGATGAGTCAGAGAATCTTAATTTTGAACTTGATAAACTAAAAATTGGTTATTCAAGAATAAGATTTAATGACTCTATAGCTGCTAACTTTGATGCCGCAGGCAATAAGGAGAACATTGGTTTCTTAACAGTATCTCTTTGGCAAGTAAGTTTGTTTATTGATTTTTATATGTTCAATTATAACAGACTTGTAGCAAAAGGATATGAGATTCCAGAACTTAGCAAGAAAGATAAATATGAATTGTTGTTCATATTTCAATATTTGCTTGCTCAGCAAAACGGTGTTCGTGCAATGAAAGATGATGGCTCTTATGGTAAAATAACTATTGATATTTTGGTTACTAATAAAGAACCATCAAATAGTAATTTACCAGCTAGGCTATTATTTGAAAACTTGATAGATGAGTACAAAGAAGAAAACAAAAAAGAAAACATATCTATTGATTTTTCTGGATCAGTAGCTAAATTGTTTATGATTTTTGATAAGCTATTTGTATCTCATTCTGTATTTCGAGGTTTTGGATACATGACTTCTTTAGATGGTGATGTATTTAGTTATAAAAGTTCAAAGTGGGCTTCTGAATCTAGATTCGATGAAAAAGGGAATAATACTCATGTTGATTGTACCGATAGATATGATCAATATTTTATTGATTTCCAAGCTTGCTTTTTACTTATTAATGGTCGAAATGCTGAAGAATTTATATCTAAATTTGGTTATGAAAAAACCTTGAATTCTTTGGATTTCAGGACTAAACCTCATATGAGTAGTCCTTTATTAATGTTTGCTAAAGATGTATTTGAAGTTACGGGGTAGAGCGTAAGCTCTGCCCTTTTTTATGTTAATTCTCATGAGAGAATGTTTAAAATTAGGAGTTTAAATGAGGTTTGTTTCTGTTGTTGCTATGGTTTGTTCTTTTAATGCTTTTGCTGTTACTGATAAGAATCCCGAGATTAGTGACATTTCAATAAGGAATATTGTTGAAATAAGTTGTGCGAAATCTGGGTATTTTAACACAATGGTTTGTGAAGAAGATGTTATGAAATGTTACAGTGATTTTTATTGGCCTAAAAGCGTAAGAGTTGAATTAAAGTTAAGTGTTGTACAAGATTGTGTTGATTCTTTTATTAAAAGATAAGGTTTTTATGTTGCATGAGATTTTGGTTATGTGTATGTTTCAAATAAATCCTAAGATGGATAAATTTTTTTGTATAGATCATATGGTTCAATGTACTGAAAGATCTGATTTTGAAAATTGTTCTGATTATTGGCAACCTTTAGCAAGAAGTGAAAACAAGTCTTTAGAAGATATTGCTTCCAGTAATGAAATTGATTTCTAGGAGAATTAAAATGAATGATTCTGAAAAGAAATTTTCTTTTGATGGTTATGAAAAAGAAGAATTTGAAGAGATTAGTGATGAAGCTTTAGAGCAACTTATTGAAATGTATGAAAAACATGGATATGGGATGGATTTTGTTAATGATGAAAAAGCGAAAAGAGTAGGTTAGCCGAAAACCATTAAAATCTCTATGTCTATAATGTTTGTTTATAGATTTTTAAGATTTTAATCTGAACATGGTGTTCAGTATTATACATGGAGGTTTCTGTGGATAAGAAGGATATTGAGCTAAGTTTTGAAAACTCTAAAGTTAAGTATAAAGTAGAAGGAGGAGAAAAAGCTTCATTGCCTGAAAATGATAAAGCTTTATATCCTAAAGGAGTTGATCCTGGAGTAGTTGATGAAAGTCATACTGCTCGTGGTGATTGGTCTCCTTATTCTCAAAGGCAAAGAAAAGTAGCGGCTATTTTGATTAGAAGATTTCAATCTGAACAAAGTATGAGCCTTAGTGAAGCCACTGAAGAAGCTTTTAAGCATGTAGGAGATCCAGAAAATTTAGATCTTGATAAATTTAAAAGTCTTAAAAAAACTATTCCTAATATTAAAAAAGGTCCAGAAGAGACTAAACATTAGGATATTTTATGGAAGAAACATTTTCTGAAAAAAATGCTTCTATACCTAGAATTTATTCCAAAAGTAGTAAGCTTATAGATTTAATTTTACCAATAGTTTATCTATTAGCTTGTTACGGTTTTGTAGCTGGTAAAATAATGATGCCGTTTTATTTCGGCGTCTTTATCTATTACCTTGCTTTATTTGGGATAATTCTGTCATTGTTTAGATTTTTTATGATTTTATTTAGTTTTTAATTATATATAGGAAAGCAGCCCATGCCTCGGTGCTTTTAAATGACTAAGGTAAATTAGTGTCCTATATTTTTAAAGGAGTATTTATGGGAGATTATTCAGACATGGTTTTAGAAGGCTATCTGTGTGCTAACTGTACTGCTTACACTGGGAAAGATTGTGGTCATGAGACTTTATGCAATGATTGTTTAAGAAAGTTAAAAAGCCAGAAATCTGTCTTTAAAAAAGAAGATCTTAAAATTAAAAAAAGTTCTTCTTTTTTTGAAGTTATTTTTGGAATTATTATGAATTCTGTTCTTTCTATAATGTCTAAGTTTGGTAAAAAATAAGGAGTTTTTATGTCTGTTATTTGTCTAAATAAAATTGATTCTATTGTTACTGTTGTAAAGAGAATTGAAAAAACAGAAAAAGTAACTAAGTATATTACTTCTTATGGTCTAAAGCATTTGGTTGAAAGACTTCTTAAAATTGAGACTGATGGTCAAATTTTTTATGTTGAAAATGAGCAATTAATAGAGGCTATGGTTTTAGCTGGTTTTAAAGCACAGAAAACTTGGGAAGGTTCTCCTAATTTTCATTTTAATGTTTCAAAAAAAAGTCTTCAAACTGTTTTCATTAAAGTTCTTTCTTAGAACTTTATGAAAAAATGTCTTCACTATCGTTCACTCTTTCTTTTTTTTCTTCTCTTCGTTCAGAAATTTGTTTTTATTTCTTTCGGAATCTTCTACACATTAATTAACATTAAAATCTTTGTTAATTAAAATCTGTGTTAATTAATTGATAAAAATTTATTTGATAATAAATATATAAAATTTATTATCTTTCTTTCATTTCTTTTACATTAAAAGAATTAAGCTAATAAAAATTAGCTTGGTCCTTATAAGATTAAAAGATTAAAAGGAACTCACTACCGGGCTTCAATAAGAAAAAAATTTCTTAGCCCTTTGGCATACGTGGGTAAAAATTTGACCCTTTGGCATACGTGGGTACTTATTAATAAATTAAAATGGCGAAAGTATTTCGATTTATTAAATATAATAAAAATTTTTTTGTGAGCAATAACGCTCATGCTAAATTCCAAAATAGGAGTATTTATGGAAAAAACATCATTAACAACAACAGTTCGTCTTCTTATGACAGAGCCAGCTAAAGAATCTGACCTGACTTACAAAGATAAAGACGGTAACCAAAAATCAAGAGTAAGAGAATCTCTTGAGGCTTATTTACTTGGAACTGGTGTTCCAATGACAAGAATTGACATCAATATCAACAAGTTTGTTGGTGGTAATCAGTATCGTCATGTTAAGATTACTGAACTTTTTAAAACTTTCATGAAGCATGGTCAAGATTTGACTAATGGCAAAAAAGTTTTGCTTGCTCAGGTAGAGCTTATTCCTCAGAAAAACAACTTTTCTGATTCAGGAGTAATTAATGCATTTCAACCATACCTTGTAGGCTATGATGTTGCTGATGCAACAGAAGCAGATTCAGATGAAATTTCAGCTATCAAAAGCGTATTTGGAAATAATTCTGCTACTGCTTAATTAAATAGTAAATGGGTGTTCTTTAAAAGGAGCTTAATTGGAACTTAAAATCCAGCCCATTTTATTTAACCATTAGGAGGTTAAGAATGAAATTCTTCCTACTGGGCTTTTTGTTTATATCTAACTTTGCTTTTGCTAAGTGGGATATTGTAGAAAAAGTCTGTGAAAGAATGAAATATCAAGACTGTTCATTGGTTAAAGCGATTATAACAGTTGAATCAAGTAATAATCCTTTAAGTATTGGGCACGATGGCAATGGAAGCCTAGGACTTATGCAAATAAAATGCAGCACGGCAATTACTTTAGACAATGTCAAAAAAAGAAAGCCGATTGAGTGTAGTAAATTATTTAATCCATATATAAATGTTAAATATGGAATTGAGTATTTAAATTATTTGGAAAGTCTTATTAGTACAAAACCTACAATGCTAGAGCTTTTAAGTGCATACAATGGCGGGTACATGTTCCACAAACCTACTGGTACATACCGCATTAAATTATGCAATGCTATCAGTAAGAAAAAGAAAAGAAAATGTGAAAAAGGGGAGCCTTTTAACATTGAATATTCACGGAAGGTTATTCGAATTTATGAAAAAATAAGGAGTAGTTGTGGAATACAAAAAGAAAGCCATTGCAAATAGAACAATTGGATTGCAAAGAGCAATTATAGAAGACAGCTTTATCGAAGAAGCTTGTAATAAATGTGATGGCAAAGGTATTTATAAAGTTTATTTACCTTCAGCATCTATTAGGAATCTGAAAAGTTCTGGACAAATTTGTTTAGAAAATGAATGCACTTCTTGCACAAAAGGTATCGTTCGAAGTAAGATTCGAATCATTCGAAAAAACAAAGTATCTGCCATTATGTGATTTAAGCCCAAGATTACTTGGGCTTTTTTTTAAAAAAATAAGGAAAGTTATGGTAATTAAATCTAGAAATTCTTTTAAAATAAAAATGGATATTGAAATGCTTCAAAAATATATTCTTGCAGTACAAAACGCAAAAGAGAATATGCTTGAAGGTCAAGTTTTTACAATTGAAGTATCTCCAATTGTAGATTTTGAATTTCATGATCTTAAAGCTTTTAAATCAACAACAGCAATAAGTAGAGAATCTGAGCCAATGAAGGAGCAGAACTCATTATAATAGGTAAAAAAATGGAAAAAGAAACAGTAACTTTTGGTATGATAAATACCATAAATGGAGAACATTTAGTAATACATAGATTAAAAAATAATGAATATGGATTACCTGGTGGTAAAGTTTTTAAAGATGAGCGTCCTCTAGACGCTTTAGTTAGAGAAGTTTTTGAAGAAACTGGTTTAAGATTTTCGCCTGAAGATTTTGAAATCATTAATGTTCAACAATTAATTGTTGAAGGAAAAGAACAGACAGTTCATGTCTTTGGGTGTAAAAAATTAATTTCTGATGTAGCTCCAATTTTCACAACAGAAAAGCATATTAAGCCTATGTTTATGGAGCCTTCTATGTTTTATGTATTAACAAAATTTAAGGATTTTTACTTAAAGTTATTTCCTTTAAATTAAACAAAAGGTAAATAATGAAGTATATCTTTCCAGAAGAGGAAGAAAAGAAAAAGCTAATGATTCACTGGTTTTTTAATATCATTGTAATTATTGGTCTTTGTTATCTTTTTTATTCTTTTATAAAATAAAACAAAAATGGGACTATAGCTCAATTGGTTAGAGCTCCCGGCTCATAACCGGGTGGTTCCAGGTTCAAGTCCTGGTGGTCCCACCATATATATTTGACTTTATGTGCTATGAAATAATATGATTATCTATTGGGCCTGCCCAGGTTTCGACGGGGTGTAAATAAGGGCTGTTGTGCGTGTACAGGTTGATCGGATGGCCTGTTAAAAATTCGATCAAAAAATAAACGAAACTGAAGAAGTTATCGCTGACACTTACTCTTACGAGCTTGCTGCCGCTTAATTGCCGCAGCTTCTTTAAGAGGTCATGAGGTTTATTCCAGACCAAGAAACAGAACTGGGATGTCTGATTTTCTGGTTAGATTAAACCAGATGGTGGAGGATTGCTAAGAAATCTTGGCGTCCCTAAGTCTTTGGGCAAGTCTTGGACTATAACTAATTGACGAAGGGCTCTGGAAGCCAGTAACATCCAGTATATCCCTGTTTGTGGGTAAAATAGTACACAAACTACACACGTAGATCACTGATTCGAAAGCATTTCGGACGTGGGTTCGATTTTTGTTAGTCGCCTTAAGTAGTGATACTTAATGGAAAAGAATGCTCAAACGGCGAAGACTTCATCAGCGTAATGGACTGATATGTTGACACCGTCAGGTAAATCAGAAATGAGTAAGCCTGCTAGAGACTTATAGGTTCCTAAAGCAACAGCTATGGAATACTAGGATGAAAGAAAAGATCTTCAAAAGCTAGTTTAGCTTTAACTTCATCTTCTGTATATTTACCATTCCTCTTAGTGAGGATAGGATAAGTTTCAGAAATTAGTTTAGCTCTATATCTTTTAGAAGGTTCTCGTAAAAGGTTTGATAGTACGTTACACAGCTTGATTGCATTTTTGTAATTAGTCTGCCAAACCCAGGATTGTTTGTGGTGATCTTGATAAACTTTATGTTTAGAAATAAAACCACCATAGTTTTGTTTTAGGTAATCAACTAACTCATAAGTAGTACTGCTCATTGAGATAACTGGTGCTCTAAATTTATCACTGCTATGTTGCTTGGATAAGGTAATTGTTCCTTCTCCATCAATCAAACCAGCGAGATAATATAATTCTTCCATAAATGCATTCCTTCTTGGATATGATACCAGTAGATGGTAGTCCAAGAAGAAGGAATAGTCCAGCCCTTTGTGAAAACATTGGATAATCTGTCCCACCAGGTCCACCATTTTTATACGTCGGGGTCTGCTAGCGAATCGGAGAGAATCCGAGCCCCGGCTCCATTTATGATCCGTAGTTTATCTAAAACACCGCACTGATAAAGCGGAGATGTAGGTTAGACACCTATCGGATCACCATTTATGCAGGCGACTACGAGATGAGTAAGGCTCTAGTCACAGGGTAAAGTTAGGTTCATATAGCCGAACGAGGATGTTCAAATCGTCCCGCTTGCACTTTTAATTTATTAGTTTCTAGTATGTTTTAGATTATTAGATATAAGTTTCTAACTAGTGAAACATGCGTTGGGAATAATGCAATCTAAATTCTTGCAGGAATTTAATGCAAAAAGGAGTCTGCAAACTCCACCTCGTTATTAGAAAGAGGCTCCCTTTTTTTAAAAAAATAATAGAAAAAATAAATCATAAGTGATAGATTAATCATCGAAACAAAACTAAACATTGGATTGAAAATGTGTCCATTTTGTAAAGACAAACCCTGCAATAGACCTTGGTGCCCTTACACACAAGAGAGAGAAAACAAAATGAATGATAAGAAAATTGCAAAAGTAACTTTTAATTCAAAAACTTTTTATTATGATACTAATAATAAAGAAGAAGAAAAAAAAGCATGGATTGATGGAATGAGAATCACTCCAGAGTTCTATGAAAAAATTGATAAAAAAACAGATAAGTACATGGAAAATTTTAAAAAGAAATACTCAAGACTTTCTAATATCAAATTAGAAAATAATATTTTAGAAAAACAGAATGATTATGTTGATCTTTCTGATTTTGAATAAGGATAAAACATGAATAAAATTGTAGTTGTAAAAGCAAGCTGGTGTGGTCCTTGTAAGGCTTATGCTCCTGTAGTACAAGAAGCTACTGAAGACATTAAAGCAAAAGGGTACGACGTAGAATTTTTAGATGCCGATGAAAACCCAGAGTTTTGTCAAACTCATGGAGTTCGTGGAGTCCCCTCTACTCTTATTTTTAAGGGTGGGCAAGTTGCTTCAACTTTAGTTGGTAAAAAAACTAAAGAAGAAATTCTTGCTGAATTAAAATAATTTAATAAATCCAATCAGCAAGTAGGATCTTAGGATTTCAAAAGCTAATATGGACCGTTTTGGTCGGGCGGATACGAACTCTCCTTCGGGAGCCACTTCATCCCAGCATTGCGCTGGTCATCGTGCGGACCTTTTTACTTAAGTATAGATGCGAAAACGTATACAGATACATACAAGTAGCAGATGAAATACCGTCTTCAAAGTTACTACTAGAAAAGATGTTGCAACGGGACGTTAAACAGATTGAAGTAGATGGTTTTAGCATAAGTGGCTTTACCAAATAAACCAAATGCCGCCGTCCGTACGAGAATATTTTCCAGTAATGGTTAAAGTATAAGTACGAGTGATGGCAAGCAAGAGTCGTGTCTATCTCGGTGATAGGTATACAGCAAGGTACCAAAGTGCTATGTGCGTGGGTTCGATTCCCTTTTAAAGCCTCGGCTTACTGCGGCTCTTTTTTATTTAAGGAAAAAATATGAAAACATTAAACTGTATGCACATTAGCGATACACATGAGGAAAATGTTTTTGAAATTGTGGCAAATAGCTGGTCAGAAACTAAAAGCGCCCCAATTGATATATTATTTATTTCTGGCGATCTTACTTACAAGGGTAAGTTAGATAAACTTAAACAATTACATGAGCAATTAGAATATCTATTAATGAATTATATAGTCAGGGAAGTATTTATTATCCCTGGCAATCATGACCTTAGTTTTGAAAAAACTACAGGCTATGAATCAAGAGCCAATGCAATGGCTATTTTTAAAAACCCAAAAATACATTTAGTAATACATGGTTCGAAAACAATTCAAGGATTAAGAATTTTTGGATCGGCATGGACGCCTTATTTTCACAACTGGGCTTTTAATTATCACGAAATAAGAGCTAAAGAATTATGGAATGACATTCCAGAAGACACACAAATATTAGTAACTCATGGTCCACCATTTTTAATACTTGATAATGTTATTGAATACATGGCAGATAGAAGAGTCGGGTGCAGAACTTTGCTTGAAAAAATTAAGCAAATTCCTAGTATCAAATTTCATTTGTTTGGTCATATACATGAGTCATACGGAAAAGTAGAAAAAGACGGAGTAACATATCTTAATAGCTCAATAATGGACAGAAGATATCAGCCAACAAATAAACCACAATACTTTCAGGTAGAAGTAAATGAAGAATAAAGTTTTTGCCTATAGAAATCTAAATAGAAAAGGAGTTGTTTGGTCTATTAAAGACTGCAAAACAAATCTAGTTATAGATAGAGTAAGTGAAGCTTATTTTAAAGATGTTGAACTTAAGGTATCTCAAGCAGGAAGACAAAGAGTATTAAAACAAAAAAAGAAAAATGTACATGCTGGAGTTAAAGGATATAGATTAAAGTATGTGCCACCTATTTCGGAGTGGGTACATGCATCTTACAATCCGTATAAGCAAAAAGTTTTTATGGATGCTTATGGCAATCCTGTAGAAAAAGTTAAGTATGCAATGCTTGATGAAGAGGGCTTGTGGATATCTACTGAGTACAAAAGGATAAAAAATGAGTCTTAGTACGTATGAAGTTAGATACGAAGTAACAAATGGACCTTATACAGATTGGAAAGGACCATACACTGCAGTAACTAGGGTCTATACATCTACTGCTTATTCTGCTGTTAAATACTTAAGAAAAAATAAAAAAGAAACGTACATCAAACATCTTGATGTTAAGCTAGTTAGCAAAGGTTCTATTTACAATGGAATATGTGGATGTTGTGGACAAGAAAGACCGCGCATTTATGATGAAAAACTAATAGATATTCCAGTTAAAGATTATTTTAAGAGATTTTAATAATGAATACGTATTATGGGAAGCCTCATGTTTATGCTGGGCAAAATGAAAAAGAAGATGCTTTCAGAGAAGGGATTATCTTTGCAATAAAAACACTTAGAGATCTTGGAGATACACCTAATCATTTATCAAAATGGTCACATTCAAGAGATTTAAAATTTGCTCCAGTAGAACTATCAGATTACATATTGATTAAATATAAAAAAGAATACAAATAAATAATGGCCTCCTGGTGAAATCGGTAGACACAAGGGATTTAAAATCCCTCGGACTAAACATCCGTGCCAGTTCGATTCTGGCGGAGGCCACCATTACATTAAGGATTCCAAATGCTGCTTACTTTTGATGATGTCTTGATTAAACCTAGATTTTCTCATGTAAATTCTAGAAAAGAGATTAGTTTAAAAACAAAATTTAAGTGCGGAGAAACTTTAGAGTTGCCAATTTTTTCAGCAAATATGGCTACGGTAACTGGGTCAGAAATGAGCCACGCTATGGCTTTAGCTGGCGGAAGCTCAGTAATGCACAGGTTCCAAACTTGGAAAGAACTGGAAGAGCAAGTAACAACTGTAAATCAAAAATCATGGTGGAGTTTTGGTTTAGGAAATCAAGAATTCGAAAGAGTAAATTTTCTTTACGGTAAAGGTATAAGAAAATTTTGCCTAGATGTTGCTCATGGAGCTCAAATACAAGTAGCAACAATGAGTAAAGAAATAAAAGAAAAATATCCAGACATTATGTTAATGGTTGGTAATTTCGCAACTCCAGAATCTATTGAATTTTTTCAACAGTATTCTCGAAGATCAGCGGATATTTTAAAAGTTGGAATTGGACCAGGATCAATGTGTACCACTAGAGTGAAAACTGGTTGTGGTTACCCGCAGCTTTCAGCGATTATGGAATGTAGTAAAACTGGTTATGATATTATTGCGGATGGCGGGATGAAAACACCAGGAGACATTGCAAAAGCTTTAGCCGCTGGGGCAAAAGCAGTAATGCTTGGAGGAATGTTAGCGGGTACAGATGAAACGCCGGGAGATCTAATTGGAAACGATAAAGTATTTCATGGTTCTGCTTGGAAAGAAAATGCACTAGAGAAGCACTGTACTTCTGAAGGAGAAAAAACTCTGATCCCATCTAAAGGACCAGTTAAGAACATATTGGATGATATCGAAGGCGGATTAAGATCTGCTTTAAGTTATGTTGGTGCTTTTAATTTATTTGATTTTTATGATCACGCTAGATTTGTAGAAATCTCAAGCAATACAGTTTATGAAAATGGAGCTCACGGTAAAAAATAAAGATGGGGCGAAAGCCCCATTTATCAGCCTTTAAGTCTTCTTGAAATTTTATATTTAAGAACTTCAAAGTCGTTACCAATGCCAGCAACCATATCTATTGTCCCTTGTGAACAATTTTCATCTTTGCAAACATCTTCAATTAATTCAAGAGCTTCTTCCACTTGAGTCATAAGGTAAACATAGAAATCTTTGTTTTCTTTAGAGCTAGTTGATGGGGCATCTTTTAATTTATCTTGAACAGCAGATAAAATGGAAACAAGATCTAATTCTTTTTCCATTCCTAAGCCAATCATTCTTTCAGTAACACTGTCAAAATGCGATTCTGCTTGTTGATAGACTTCAGAAAAGAAAGCATGATCTTGAAAGAAAATACTTCTTGCTACAAAAAAATGTGCAGAATGAGCAAAAAGCTGAATGGAACGAAGAAGAGCCATTAAATCAAACATATTAAACTCCAAAAAGTGATATTTTAATGTTATTATAAAGTTATATTTTAAAATAGCAAATTAATTATTTAATAAAATTAATATGTTATGTATGATATATCAAACAAAAAGTTTAAAGGAATCACAATGAGAAATTCAAAATCATTAAGTCATACATCGCATGATGTTAAATTTGATAGTCAAAAAAGAAGATGTTGTGCTTTTGACGGATGTCGAATTGCTTTGGCTTATACGGATCCAGAAAAACACCAAGTTTTAAATGATAGAAGATATTGTAGTTTAAAATGTTTAAAAAAACAGTATAATAGCTTAGGCTTTAAAGGAGCCATACATATTATACATCAAACTTTTGGACCTGATCATCCAGTTACAAAAGTTATTCAAGAACTAAGAGATCAACATAAAAAATATAACAAAGAAATTGACGCTGAAAACAAAGTGTTAATTGGGGCTCTTTGGGAAAATGAAAATTTTGAGAAATTAAATAAAAAAAGTGACAAATGTCTTTAGGAGATTCCATGGAAACGCAAAAGTTATTTCAGTATATGGCTTACAAACTAGGCAGAAGAGTAGACTCTTTTCACAAAAGTTCGCCAGCAGTCGGTAATGGACTAATATTTCCAAGTCCAGCAACAGTTTCTGTTTATGATCCCAAAGAAGAAGACGACAAAAAATTTGTTAATCAAACTGATTTTGTTCCGCAAATTGGAAAATGTGTTTGGATTCAAAGTAGAGGAAGAGATTTTGTAAGAACAAGTTTAATTTCTGATTACTACATTCACGATGAATCAGAATTATCAAAAGATAAAATAGTATTGCCTTTTGAACATGCAACAATGCTAGAAGGAGTTGAGTGGCAAAAAGGCGATGTGCTACTTGTAACTTTAAATAGCCTTTACTATTTAAAAAAAGTCAGTTAATCTTCTGATTTTTAAATAAGGATTATTTCATGATTTTAAAAATAAAATCTTTTATATATAGATTCTCTGATATTTTTGGATTTAGAGTATATTTAGCAGAAAAAGAAGAAGCCAAATATTTAAAATCTTTAGAAGATCTTGATGAAATAAAAAAAGGAATATACATAGGTATATGGCATGCTAATCATGGATTCACTACAATCTATAATTACACATCACCTTTTTATAAAACTATAAAATCAAAAATAATTCATGCTTTTACTTTCAATCAATCTATTGGAATAAATAATAAATAGCCCGTGGGTCCACTCCTGATTTTAAATCAGTGATGATCGAGTAGGGACGGGGCGACTGATAGCCTGAGCTTCTGATCAGGGCAAGCCGGTGACAGGAAGGAGAGACTTCTTACTTAGTAATAGCTATATGCTATTGCTGTTAGGCGTCCTGCGCCAACTCAAGGCAGGATAGCAGGGCGGGAGTTTGTTAGTTTGTAACCGTAGCGAATAACCTTAAACTGAGAGATGTCACATATCTAATGAATCTTGAAACGGCTAGTCTGTGTAGGGATTTCGTCAATAAAGTTGTGAAGTGGTTGTAAACCAAACGTCAGGTTGCTTGGTTAGGCTAAGTGTAATGTCGGTGCCGCAAACGTTATGCCGAGAGACATCGCCCCTGACTTTTTTATTTA
>JACCDP011348403.1_pt1 | contig 24510 bp, 20 predicted proteins | sample 7445841 | NCBI WGS metagenome assembly JACCDP01 (sample SAMN15323441, study PRJNA562643) | freshwater metagenome | isolation source: river surface water | place: USA:Blue River Watershed | collected 2017-08-17
CAAGCCAATATCGCCTGGATCAAAGCGGCCTTTGACTGGGCCCAGGCCCAACAAGCGCGCGCTCTGGTGCTGGCGTTTCAGGCCGATGTGTTCGAAACCCGCAGCGCTTACGAGGACTTTCCCGGCTGGTCGGGCTTCAAGCGCTCCATAGAGGACACCTTGCTGCCCTTGGCGGCCCAGTGGGGCAAACCGGTGCTGGTGATCCACGGCGACAGCCACCAGTTTCGGATCGACCAACCCTTTGCGCTGCGCAAAGCCCCCTTGCGCAACGTCACCCGCCTGATTGTGCCGGGCGCCTCCGATGTGCGAGCCGTGCGGGTGGAGGTGCGAGCGAGCGGACAGTTCGCCTTCGAGCTCATCGACAGCCAGTAAGACTCAAGCAGCGACGCGAATCAAACGCCCACGAAGTTGCGGCCACGCTGCGAGCGCAGCGCCTCGCTCAGGATCAGGCTGCCCGCCGGCGAAGCGCGCAAGTCGCGGCAGCGCACCCCAACGGCCTCGAGCCAAGACTGCAGCGACTCCACGGCCTGCCGGCTGGGCAGCGCGAACAGCGTCTGCAGCTCTTGGCTGACACCGGCATCGCGCGCCATCGCCAGGTCCATGACCATCGGCAGCCACACCGCACAGGCCATGCCGTGGGGCACGTTCTCACGCAGCGTCAGGTCGTAAGACAAGGCATGGGCCAGCGCCGTTTGCGTTTGCGCCATGGCCAGCCCGGCCAACAAGCTGGCATAGGCCAGGCGCTCTCGCAAGGCAGCGTCATCGGGGCGTTGCAAAAGAGCGGGTAGATGGGTCAGGATCAGGCGAGCAGCCTCGTGCGCCAGCGGGCGGCTGCTCGGGCTGGCACTGCGGTTCCAGATCGACTCGAGCGCGTGCGACAGCGCGTCCAGGGCGCAGTCGCGGGTGACCGACAGCGGACAGCTCAGGCTCAGTTGTGAATCGACGAGGGCTCGATCTGGGTGGCCGTCGGGTGGATACCAGGAGCGCTTGCAGGCCGGGCTGGCCTGCAAGTCCCAGACGGTGGCCCAGGGGGTGACCTCGCTGCCCGTGCCCGACGTGGTGGGGCTGCACCACAGCGTGTGGCGCGTGGCCCCTTCAACAATACAGTTGTCGCGCCAGGCCTGCGCGGCCTCGCTCGTCTGCGGCATCACCCAACGCAGCATCTTGCCCAGATCCAGGGTCGTGCCACCGCCGATGACCCACAACACCCGTTGCGACCGGCCGGCCAAGGACGGCCAGATCTGGCTGGCCAGGCTTTGCGCCGCATCCAGACTCGACATGCGGTGGTCCTGCCAGACCCAGCCCAGGCAGCGCTCGCCCCAACGCTGCAGCCAACGCAAGCGCATGTCTTGCGTCACTGCCGAGGGATCGGCCAGAACCACAAATTCCTGCGGCGGCTGCACCTGCTCGAGCAGACCCGGCCCAAAGTCAATCTGCACCGGCAAGGGGTGCGTTAGATGAAGCGCTGACGCAGCCATGAAGACAGCAGATCAATCAAGGAAACCGTCACGATGAGAATAAGGAGCACCGCGCACGTCTGGGCATACTCAAAGCCGCGGATCACCTCAAACAGCACCACCCCGATGCCGCCGGCGCCCACCATGCCCACCACCGAGGCAGAGCGCACATTCGATTCAAAGCGGTACAGGCAATACGACAACCACAGCGGCATCACTTGCGGAATCACACCGTAGGCAATCTCGGCCAGCCGGTGCGCGCCGGTGGCGCGTATGCCCTCGACCGGACGCGGGTCGATCGCTTCGACCGCCTCAGAAAACAGCTTGGCCAGGGTGCCGGTGGTGTGCACAAACAAGGCCAGCACGCCCGCAAACGGTCCGAGCCCCACCGCCACGATGAACAGCATCGCGAACACCATTTCATTGGTGGCGCGGCAGGCATCCATGATGCGGCGCACCGGCTGGTAGATCCAGGCCGGTACGATGTTGGACGACGACAGCAGCCCCATGGGCACCGCGGCGACGATGGCCAGCGCGGTTCCCCACAGCGCAATGTGCAGCGTCACCACCATCTCACGCACATACAAGCGCCAGTCGCGAAAGTCGGGCGGAAAGAAGTCGCCCGCATAGGTGCGCATGTTGCCGGCGTCACGGACCAAATCCAAAGGCCGGATCTCGGCGCCATGCCAAGCCCAGGCCATGACCAAGGCCAAGCCCGACCACGCCAGCCATCCGTACCAGGGCATACGCTGGCTCGCAGCCAGGCGCGCGAGCTCCTGCATGCGCTGGGCAGCAGGCAAGGGCAAGGCCGGGCTCACGCTCACCTTTTCAGCGCAGCCAGCTTGCCGTCGATCTCAGCCAGGAGTTTGGCCTTCTCGGCCGCGGCCATTTTGTCGTCGCTCTCAATCTTCAGGCGGTCACGAAACAGCTCGAGCTGACGAATCGGAATGAGCTGGTCGTTGTTCGATTCGCGAAAGCCGCCGTAGTTGTAGATATTCTTCAGAACCGCCTTTTCAGCCGGATCGGTCTTGGCATAGTTGAGCACGAAATCCTTGACCTTGGCCTTGACGGCCGGGTCCAGATCCTTGCGCCAAACGAAGGGGTCACTCGGGATGAGCGGGCTCTTCCAGATCACACGCAGTTGGGCAAACAGATCGGGACGGGTCGCTTCGAGCCGGCCCACGTCCTCGGTGTTGTTGGCGGCCACATCGACCTGCCGGGCCAAGGTGGCCTGCAGGTTGACACCGTGGCTGGCGCTGCGCACCGTCTTGAACGTGGCGCGCGGATCGATCTTGCGCTGGGCAAAGATGTAGAAGCTGGGCACCAGGTTGCCAGAGGTGGAGTTGGGATCGCCGATGCCGAAGTTGATGTTCTTGCCGTTGGCCAGCACATCGTCAATCGTGCGGTACGGGCTGTCCTTGTGGGTGATCAGCAGCGAGTGGTAGCCGTAGGTTCCGTCGGCATACATCAGCTGGGCAAACACCTCGCCACTGGCGCGATCGACGGCCTCCATCGCCGCCTTGTTGCCATACCAGGCGACTTGAATCTTGTTAAAGCGCATCGCCTCGATCACGCCAGCGTAGTCGGGCGCGTAGAAGGAACGTACCTTCAACCCGGTCTTCTTTTCCATGTCACGGAAAAAGGGCTCCCAACGCTCTCGCTGCACTGAAGCCGCGTCGGTTGCGATGATGCCAAAGTTGATGTCCTGTGCCTGTGCGGCCAAGGACAAGAGCGTGGCCGCAGCGCCGGCGGCCCATTTGCGTAGGATATTCACGTACTAACTCCTTGTGGGGGGTGGATCAACTGGCAGCAGGCAGCGGCTGGCGCTGGCCGGTCGCCATTTCAGAAAAGCCGGTATCCAGGACCAACTCGTGCGATTGCGAGCCATAGAGCTTGTGCACTTCGCGGCTATCGAGTTGGGCCGGGACGTCGTCAAAAATAATGACGCCGTCGCGCAGTGCCACGATGCGATCGCAGTAGCGGCGCGCCAACGCCACGTTGTGCAAGCTCATCACCAAAGTGACCCGATGCTGCGTATTGAGGTCCTGCAGGAGGTCCATCACGCGGCGCGTCGACTCAGGATCGAGCGAGGCCACCGGCTCGTCGGCCAGCACGATGCTCGCGCCCTGGGCCAAGGTGCGGGCAATGGCTGCGCGCTGCTGCTGGCCGCCCGAAAGCGTGGAGGCTCTCTGCTTGGCCAGATCGGCAAGCCCAACGGCCTCAAGCGCCTGCACGGCCCGCATGCGCTCGGCGTCGTTGAAGTGCCCCAGAAGCGCGCGCCAGATTGGCATAGGGGCCAGCAGGCCGGTTAGCACATTGGTGAGCAGCGACATACGGCCAACTAGATTGAACTGCTGAAAAATGATGCCAGTGTGCCGCCTGAGTGATCGCGCATCTTTACCCAGTCGGCCACCTGCCTGCAGCGTGCGACCGTTGAGCTTGACGAATCCAGCGCTCGGGTCAAGCAGCTCCAGGCCACAAAGGCTGCGCAGTAGCGTCGACTTGCCCGAACCCGAGGCGCCGAGCAAGGCGATGCACTCGCCGGGTCGCACCCGCAGATTGATCTGCTTGAGGGCGCGGGTGCTGTGATTGAAGGTCTTGCTGGCGTCGGCCAACTCGATTGCGTATTCCGGCAGGGACATGCCTAGAGTTTCATCGCCCGACGTGACAAGTAGACGACGGGACAGCGTCAGAAAAATGACGAAGGCGAGGCCACGAGGCCCCCGGTGCGACCGGGTGTCCGTCTCCTTGGTCCATATCTCCGCGAATCCGGTAGCGCAGTGGATCCCCCGCCTGACCAGTACATGGGCCTTATGCGACGCCGGTCGTGAAGATGTCAACGGCAGGCGCGAGGCCTGTATCCCAGGTCGATTCAGCCGCCGTGGTACTGCTCAAACCACTTCGTAAAGCGCTGCACACCCACCGCAATTGGCGTAGCCGGCCTAAAGTCGATCCAGGCCTTGAGCTGTGTGCTGTCGCAGGCGGTGACGTGCATGTCGCCGTCTTGGGCTGGCCGCATGATCTTGCGGGCGCTGCGGCCCAGGCAGCGCTCGAGGGCGGCAATGAAGTCATGCAGCACCACCGGCTGGCCATTGCCGACATTGAAGACGCGGTAGGGCGCGCTGGCACTGCCAAGGCCAGGACCGTTGCCAGGCGTGGGCAGCTTGTGCAGCAGGCGCACGATGGATTCGACCGCGTCGTCGACATAGGTGAAGTCGCGCAGGCTCCGGCCTTCGTTGTAGACCTCGATCACCTCGCCCGCGCAGATGGCCTGTGCGAACTTGTAGGGCGCCATGTCCGGCCGGCCCCAGGGGCCGTAGACGGTGAACAGGCGCACGCCGGTGGTCGGCAGGCCATACAGATGGCTGTAGGCATGGGCCATCAGCTCGTTGGCCTTCTTGGTCGCCGCGTACAGACTGATCGGGTGGTCAACCGCCTGGCTCTCGGTAAAGGGCAGGGCGGTGTTGCCGCCGTAGACGCTCGAGCTGCTGGCATAGACCAGATGCTGCACGCGGTGGTGGCGGCAGGCCTCGAGCATGTTCATGAACCCCTGCAGGTTCGAAGCGGCGTAGGCTTGCGGATGGCTGAGGCTGTAGCGCACGCCGGCTTGCGCGGCCAGATGCACCACCCGATCGGGCCGTTCGCGCTCGAACAGCGCCAGCAGACGGGCCGTGTCTTCGACGCCGAATTCTTCAAATGAAAAGCTGGGTTGGGCGCTGAGTTCGGCCAGCCGCGCGCGTTTGAGGCGCACGTCGTAGTAGTCGTTGACGTTGTCCAGGCCGACGACTTCATGCCCCTGGCGCAGCAGGCGGGCGGCGGTGTGCATGCCGATGAAGCCGGCAGCGCCGGTGACCAGGATTTTCATGGGTCTGTGCTTTCGGGGCGCGCCGATGGGGCTGCGCGCGTCGAGGCGAGGGTGGGAAATGCAGATTTTAGGTGCCGGCAGGCCCGGCCATGCGGCATGCGCCGCCCTATTCAGCCTTGATCTGAGCGGCCTTGATCACCGGTCCCCACTTGCGAATTTCCTGCTGCACAAATTCCTGGAACTCGCGCGGTCCGAGGTTGAGCGTTTGCATGCCCATGTCAGCGAGCTTGTTGCGGGTCTCGGGCGCATTGAGCACACGGGACATCTCGCTGCGCAGGCGCTCGACCACTGCCGGCGGCGTTCGCGCCGGAACCGACAGGCCGAACCAGGCGTCGCCGACTGCCCCGGGCACGGCTTCGGCCAGGGTGGGCACCTGGGGGAAGTCGCGGTCACGCTGTGCACCGCTGATGGCCAGCGCCCGCACCCGACCGGCGCGGATGTGCGGGGCCGAGGCGATGAGGGCGTTGAACATCAGATCGATCTGCCCGCCCAGCAGGTCATTGAGAGCTGGCCCCGAGCCTTTGTAGGGCACATGCAGCATCTGCGTTTTGGTCAGCTGCTTGAGCAGCTCGCCGGTGAGATGACCGGCCGAGCCCACGCCGGCCGAGCCATAACTGAGCTTGCCCGATTGGGCCAGGGTCAGCAGATCCTGTACCGAGCGGGCCGGGTGGTCGCTGCGTACGATCAGGGCGTTGGCAAAGCTGCCGATCAGCTGGATGTGGATGAAGTCCTCCAGCGGTTTGTAGCTCGGGGACTGACCCATCAGCGGGCCGGTGGTGATGGCCGCGCCATTGCTGAGGACCCAGGTGTAGCCATCGGGCGCGGCCTTGGCGGCCAGCTCGGTGCCCAGCACCGAACCGTTGCCGCCGCGGTTGTCAATGATGACCGGCTGGCCCAGGGCCTGGGCCATGCGCTCGGCCAGCACACGGGCAATCAGGTCGCCCGATCCGCCGGGTGCGAAAGGCACCACCCATTTGATGGGTTTGTTGGGGTAGGCGGCCTGGGCGTGGGCCGGCAGGACCAGCGGGCCGAGCGTCAAGGCCGCCAGGACGGACAGACCGAGTGTGCGCAGCAGGGCCAGAGGGCGAGGTGCGGTCAAGGCGGGCAGAAGGGTCATGGCACCAAGTCTAGCGTCTGAGGCCTTCACCCACCCGCCGGTGGCGACCCTTCCACACCCGTGGCGGCTTCTGCGCAGATTGCGGGTGTCGCACTCTTGCGGCGATGGGCTGCGCCTAGGGCAGGGCGCACCAGATCACGGCCGGGAAGCTGGCCAGCCAGGCCCAAAAGAAGCGGTTCAGGCCGAAGTAGCGGTACACCAAAAAATGAAAGATCACGGCGCTGGCACAAAACAGGACCGCCAGCCCTTGGTCCAGCAGGGCCAGCACGAAGCAGCCCTCCCAAAGGGTAAAGACCCAGCTGACCGCGCGTGCAAACCAGGGTCGACGAAACAGGCTGTCCGCGGGCAGCGGCCCATAGACGCCCGCATCGAGGAACACGGGCAAGGCAGTGCCGTTGCGCCATTCGGGCCGCAGCAACTTGACCCAGCCTGAGACGAAGTAGGAGGTGAGGGTTTGCAGCGTCACGTACCACAGGGCGGCGGTCCAGCCCAGGGTGCTGTGGCCTGCTGCTTGCCCCAGGTGGGCCAGCAGCAGGCCAGAGAGGCCCACCAGGGTCATGAAGTCGCTGCCGCCGTTGAAGGCACCGCGCCACCTAAACAGCAAGACCAGCGCGATCAGAAACAGCAGCACCGAGCCGATCAGGTTGAGCCAGCCGGCCATCAGCATCAGGGCCAGGGCCAGGCGCAGCCCCAGCAGGGCGCGGTAGGGGCCGGGTTGCATCAGGGTATCGAGCAGCGCAGAGAGCCCGGCAGGGCGCGGCGGCAGCTCGCGTCGCTGCACCGGCCAATGGCTGATGCGGTCCATGCCCATGATGCGCAGGTACTCCAGCGACTGCAGGGCCAGGCTCCAGCCGAGCAACAGCTCGAAGGCGCGGGCGGCAAGGTGCAGCTCCATGTCTCAGTCCGGCTGGATAGGCATCGGGGCCGACTGCAGCATCAGCACACTCTCGGGGGGATGGCCGGGCAGGCCCGGATGCTCCATGCGCAGTTCGATCTGCCAGGCCTTCGCCTCGGGCATGGCTTGCCCGACCAGCGGCTGCTCGCCCCAGCGGCCGCCGCGCAGGGCATCGACGGCCAGCCGGCACACCAGTGCGTAGCTGACGCATTCACGCGGGTCTGCCCCTTCGGGCAAATCATTGATGTCCTGGGCCAGGTGATCGACCAGGTTCTGCTGCGTCAGCGCCAGGTTGACCGCCGGGTTGTGCAGCAGATGCCAGGCTTTGCGCGGCAGCTGGGGGTAGATGCGCTGCCAGGGGCCGAACTGGCCCTGCGCGTCCTGACCGCGCACATACAGACGCGGGGCGCGGCCCACTGCATGAAAAAACTTCCAGTTGGGGAAGAAGGCGCGCAGAAAAAAGAACCACGGCCCGCGCAGGGTTCGGCCACGGTGCGTGAGCGACCAGCCCAGCAGGGCCAGATAGGCCCCGATCAGCACAAGGGTCAGCAGCAGGGCGGTGTCCATGCCTCAGGGCCTTGCGTTGGACACAAGGCCAGTGGCTGGAGACCGGGCTGCGCGCATCAACCTGGTCAGGCCTCGGCGCTGACCGGCACGCAGCTGCAGAACAGGTTGCGGTCGCCCCAGACGTTGTCGACCCGCCCGACCGGCGGCCAGTATTTCCCGCGCTTGAGGGCGCTCACCGGAAAGGCGGCCTGCTCGCGGGAGTAGGGGTGGGGCCAGTCGGCGCCCACCACCCGCGCCGCGGTGTGCGGTGCATTTTTCAGCGGGTTGTCGTCCTGTGGCCAGCGGCCGGCCTCGATGTGGGCGATCTCTTGCCGGATGGCGATCATGGCTTCAATGAAACGGTCGATCTCGGCCAGCGTTTCGCTCTCGGTGGGCTCGACCATCAGGGTGTTGGCCACCGGAAAGCTTAAGGTTGGCGCATGAAAGCCATAGTCCATCAGGCGCTTGGCCACGTCTTCGGCCATGACGCCACAGCTGTCCTTGAAGTGACGCAAGTCCAAAATGCATTCATGCGCCACATAGCCCTCCTCACTGGTGTAGAGCGTCGGGTAATGGGGCGCCAGCGCGCGGCTGATGTAATTGGCCGCCAGGATGGCCGACTCGGTGGCGTGCTTGAGCCCCTCGGCGCCCATCATGCGGCAGTACATCCAAGAGATGGGCAATACGGCCGCATTGCCCAAAGGCGCCGCGCTGACCGCGCCCACCCCATGGACCGGCAGACCGGCGGTGGCATGTCCGGGCAGGTAGGGCACCAGGTCTTCCACCACGCACACCGGACCGACGCCGGGGCCGCCCCCGCCGTGCGGGATGCAGAAGGTTTTGTGCAGGTTCAGGTGACTGACGTCACCACCAAACTCGCCGGGCGCAGCCACGCCCACCAGTGCGTTCATGTTGGCCCCGTCGACATACACCCGGCCGCCGTGCTGGTGCACCAGTTCGCACAGGGCCTTGACTTGTGTCTCGAACACGCCGTGGGTGCTGGGGTAGGTGATCATCACCGCCGCCAGGTGGTCGCTGTACTGCTCGCATTTGGCCTGGAGGTCGGCCAGGTCCACATTGCCGTGCTCGTCGCAGCGTGTCACCACCACGTGCAGGCCCACCATCTGGGCGCTGGCGGGGTTGGTGCCGTGGGCGCTGGCCGGAATCAGGCAGACATTGCGATGCCCTTGGCCGTGCGCCTGGTGGTAGGCCTGGATCACCAGCAGGCCGGCGTATTCGCCCTGCGAGCCAGCGTTGGGCTGCAGGCTGATGCCGGCGTAGCCGGTGGCTTCGCACAGCCAGTGCCGCAGCTGGCGGTCGAGCTGGGCATAACCCTGCAGCTGCTCGGCCGGCGCAAAGGGGTGGATGTTTGCAAACTCGGGCCAGGTGATGGGAATCATCTCGCTGGTGGCGTTGAGCTTCATGGTGCATGAGCCCAGTGGAATCATGCTGCGGTCCAGCGCCAGGTCTTTGTCGCTCAGGCTGCGGATATAGCGCAGCATGCCGGTTTCGCTGTGGTGGGTGTTGAACACCGGATGGGTCAGGAAGTCGCTGGAACGCCGCAGGTCCAGCGGAATCAGGGTTTCGACACCGCTTTCATGGTCGGCCACGCTGGGCAGGGTCTGACCGGGCGCTGCAAAGAAGGACCACAGCTGTTCGATGTCCTCGCGGGTGGTGGTTTCGTTCAGGCTGATGCCCAGTGCGTCCTCGCCCAGACGCCGAAGGTTGCAGCGGTGCTCCAGGGCGCGCTTGAGCACGGCTTGGGTGGCGGCGCCGGTTTGCACGCGCAGGGTGTCGAAAGCATAGGCGGTGTGCACGTCGACCCCGAGCTCGCGCAGGCCTCGCGCCAGGATGGCGGTGTAGCTGGCCACCCGCTGCGCGATGCGCTTGAGACCGGCCGGCCCGTGGTAGACCGCGTACATGCTGGCCACCACCGCGGGCAGCACCTGCGCGGTACAAATGTTAGAGGTGGCCTTCTCGCGGCGAATGTGCTGCTCGCGCGTCTGCAGGGCCAGCCGGTAGGCGGTGTCGCCCTGGGCGTCGACGCTCACGCCAACCAGCCGTCCGGGCAGGGATCGCTTGTAGTCATCGCGGCAGGCCAGGTAGGCCGCATGCGGACCGCCGGCCCCCATGGGCATGCCAAAGCGCTGCGTGGTGCCCACCACGATGTCAGCGCCCCAGCTGCCCGGGGGGTCCAGCAGGGTCAGGGCCAGCAGATCGGCAGCCACGCAGAAGGCGGCCTGATGCAGGTGGGCCAGCTCGGCCAGCGGCCGCAGATCGTGGATCGCGCCGTCGCTGGCCGGGTACTGCGCCAGAGCAGCAAAGTAGTCGCCGGCAGCCATCAGGGTTGACAGCGGTTGCTCGCGGCTGGCCGCCTTGACGGTGATGCCCAAGGGGCGGGCCCGGGTCTGAATCACCTCCAGGGTTTGCGGGTGGCAATCTGCGGCCACGAGGAATACCGAGCTTTTGCTTTTGACGCTGCGCTTGGCCAGCGTCATGGCTTCGGCGGCGGCTGTGGCCTCATCGAGCATGGACGCATTGGCAATGGGCATGCCGGTCAGGTCGGTGATCAGGGTTTGGAAGTTCACCAGCGCTTCCATCCGGCCCTGCGAGATTTCGGCCTGGTAGGGCGTGTAGGCGGTGTACCAGGCCGGGTTCTCCAGGATGTTGCGCAAGATCACCGTGGGCGTGTGGGTGCCGTGGTAGCCCTGTCCGATATAGCTCTTGAAGACCTGATTGCCCGCCGCCACAGACTTGAGTTCGGCCAGGGCCTGTGCCTCGCTCAGGCCCGGCTCGATGGCCATGTGGGTGCGCCGTGCGATCGAGGGCGGTACCACCGCCTCAATCAGGGCACGACGCGAGGCCAGCCCGATGGCGCTGAGCATGTGCGCCTCGTCGGCGGGCGTGATGCCGATGTGGCGGGCGATGAATTCCTGCGGGTTTTCCAACTCGCGCAAGGGCAGGGTGGCGGACATCAGCATGGTCGGGTTCGGGCGTGGGAGTTCAAAGCGAGGGTCTGGGGTTTCAGCTGCTCAGCCGGGCATAGGCGGCCTCGTCCAGCAGACCGTCTATTTCGGCCGGATCGGACAGCTCGACCTTGAAGAACCAGCCGGCGCCCATGGGGTCGCTGTTGGCCAGCGAGGGATCGGCCCGCAGCGCTTCGTTGACCTCGACGATCTTGCCGCTGATGGGCATGTAGACATCGGCCGCCGCCTTGACCGATTCAACCACCCCGGCGGTGGCTTTGGGCGCCAGGGTGCTGCCCACTTCGGGCAGGTCGACAAACACCACATCGCCCAGTGCGTCCTGGGCATGCTGGGTGATGCCGACGGTGGCCGTCTGGCCTTCGATGCGGATCCATTCGTGGTCTTCGGTGTACTTGATCATGGGAGGTCCTCTTGGGTTGACGGAGTCGGGGTTCAGGGCAATGGGCCACGCACATAGCGTGGCGCTACAAAGGGCAGCGGCACGACTTCCATGGGCACCGCCTTGCCGCGCACGATGGCATGGATGCGGGTGCCCACGGCAGCCAGGGGCGGGGGCAGGTAGCCCATGGCAATGGGACAGTCCACCGTCGGGGCCAGCAGACCGCTGGTGACCTGGCCGACGTGCGCGCCGCTTGAATCTGCCAGTTCGGTGTGTTCGCGAACCGGCACCCGCTCAAGCGCCCTCAGGCCCACGCGCTGTCGCTGCAGCGCTGCGGTGCCGTCGAGTTGGCCCAGCACCGTGCTGGCGCCGGCAAAGCAGCCTGCGCGCGCGCCGCCGCTGCGGCGCACTTTTTGCAGCGCCCAACTCAGGCCCGCCTCGATCGGGGTGGTGGTGGCGTCGATGTCGTTGCCGTAGAGGCACAGACCGGCCTCCAGGCGCAGCGAATTGCGCGCGCCCAGGCCGATCGCTTGCACTTCCGGCTGCGCCAGCAGGGCGCGGGCGAAGGCTTCGGCCGATGCGGCCGGCAGCGAGATCTCAAAGCCGTCCTCGCCGGTGTAGCCGCTGCGGGTGATGTAGAGGGCCTGGCCCTGCCACAGCGCGTCCATGCCGCTCATGAACACCAGGCCGTCGACGCCGGGCAGCAGGCGGTTCAGGGCCGTGACCGCCTGCGGGCCTTGCAGCGCCAACAGGGCGCGGTCGAATCGGGGCTCGAGGGTGCCATCGCGGCCGATGCGCTCTTGCAGATAGGCCAGGTCTGCCTGCTTGCAGGCGCCGTTGACGATGATGAACAGGTCGCTGCCGCGGTTGACAAACATCAGGTCGTCAACGATGCCGCCCGCATCATTGAGCAAGAGCCCATAGCGTTGCTTGTGCAGCCCCAGTCCGATCACGTCCATGGGGATCACACGCTCCAGGGCAGCAGCGGCCCCCGGGCCGTGCAGGTGCAGCTGTCCCATGTGGGAAACATCGAAGAGGCCCGCCGCCTGACGGGTGTGGCGGTGCTCGGCCATCAGGCCGGCCGGGTATTGCACCGGCATTTCGTAGCCGGCAAAGGGCACCATGCGGGCGCCCAGCTCCAGGTGCAAACCATGCAGCGCGGTTCGCTGCAGTGCAGCCGTTTCGGGGGCAGGGGGCAAGGGCAACTCCAGGGCAAGGCAAGGGCCATGACGCATCATGGGCTGCCCTTCTGTCCTCTTTACCTGAGAGATTCGCCCGGCGATGCGGGTTTGCTCCTTCGGTGGGCTGGCTCACTGGCTGGCCTCTCTCCAGACGGGATCGCGATCGCCCCAAGGCGGCCACGTTTGTCAGTCCTGGGTGCCTGAGCGTTCGGCCTGTTGCTGTGACGGCAAGGGCCTGCGCCTTCGGCGGTCTTTGCGGGAAAAGACGCTCTCCTGACGCCGCGGATTCTAACCCTGGCCCAGGCATAGGCTCTGGCCTGTCGGGCACCGTCGGCCTTGTCCTACGAGGCGGCCGCCCTGCGATCCGAACAATGACTCACCGATGACTCTCTCATGCCCCCACGACCTTGCTGCTGGTCTGCACCATGCCTGGGCTGGCTTTGCCGGTCTCAGGCCCGGCCGGGGCCAGCTCCGAGCCACAGGACTTGCGCATGGCTGAATCAACCCGGGCCATCCGATCGGCCTGGCCGTCGCGGGACGAGCCACGGGGACCGGCGCGCGGCCCGCTCCTGAGCGCCCTGGAAGCGCTGGCCGACCCGCTGATGCCGGTGCTGAGCTTGTTGCTGCTGTCCTGGCTGAGCCAGGGCCGGACCGAGCCGGCGGTGACGGTGCTGGCGCTGCTGGCCTTCCTGTTGGCATGGCCGGGGGTGTCGCTGCGCCATCTGGGCGCCGCGGCAATGGCCCAGCAGATTGTGGTGCGCTGGGTTTGGCGGGCTGCCCTGCTGGCCGCGGTTGGGTGGCTCACGGGCTACCTGGCGGTGTTTGACAGTCGCACCTTGCTGCACTGGCTGTGGGCGGCACCGGCCGCGCAAATGGCGATGCATCTGGTGCTGCGCTGGGGTGCGCCGGGCCTGCGGCGCCTGCAAGGCCCGCCCCGACCGGCTGTCATCGTGGGGCTCAATGCGCAGGGACTCAAGCTGGCCGATCGCATCGCCCATTCGCCCGACGAGGGCGTTCGGGTGCTGGGCTTTTTTGACGACCGCCATCGCTTCCTTCAAGACGCGCCGCAGGTTGAGGACCTGCCGGGCCGCTTGGCCGAGCTGCCCGGCTATGTCAAGCGCCACCAGGTGCAGCTGATCTACCTGTCATTGCCCATGTCCTCGAGCCCGCGCATCCTGCAACTGCTCGATGAGCTCAAGGACACCACCGCCTCGATTTATTTTGTGCCCGATATGTTCATCACCGACCTGATTCAGGCGCGCAGCGACAAGGTGGGCGGCGTGATGGTGATTTCGGTGTGCGACACGCCTTTTCGCGGTTGGACCGGGGTGCTCAAGCGCTGCAGCGACTTGCTGCTGGCCAGCCTGATCCTTGTGCTGATCGCGCCCCTGATGCTGCTCATTGCGCTGTTGGTGCGCTTGGAGTCGCCGGGCCCGGTCATCTTCGTGCAGCGACGCTATGGGCTCGACGGCCAGGAAATTCGAGTCTACAAATTCCGTTCCATGACCGTCACCGAAGACGGCCCGCGCATTGAGCAGGCCCGGCCGGGTGATGGCCGGCTGACCCGGCTGGGGGCCTGGCTCAGGCGAACCTCGCTGGATGAATTGCCGCAGTTCATCAATGTGCTGCAAGGTCGCATGAGCATCGTCGGACCGCGGCCGCATGCGGTGGCCCACAACGAGCTCTATCGCAAGATGATCAAGGGCTACATGGTGCGGCACAAAGTCAGGCCGGGCATTACCGGCTGGGCGCAGGTCAACGGACAGCGTGGCGAGACGGACACGCTGGAGAAGATGCAGGCGCGCATCGATCTGGACCTGGACTATCTGCGGCATTGGTCCCTGCTGCTGGACTTGCGCATCGTCACGCGCACCATCGCTCTGGTGTTCAAGGATGCCCAGGCTTACTAAAAGGATGCACAGGATGGGAAATCAACGCCACGTGAAACGACTCCTGGGGGGCAAGTCGCCCGGGCCTGGTACCGCGGTGCTGCTGTGCTTGTGCGTGGCCGCCTGGGTGCCGGCCTGGGCCCAGCCGAGCGCCTGGCCCGCTGAGCCAGTAGCCGAGACCGAGGCGACCCGTCCGCTGGTCTTGCGGGCGGGTCTGCAGTGGCAGCGTGACAGCAATGTGCTGCGCACACAGAGCGGCGAACTGAGCGACCATGTGGGCGTTTACTCGGCCGGCCTGAATTTCAACCAAAGCTACAGCCGGCAGCGTCTGGAGCTCGATGCGCAGGTCGATGCCCATCGCTACCAGCGCAACGCGGCCCTGGACTTTGATGCCCTGAACTACCGCGCCGCCTGGAACTGGGGGCTGGGGCCCGATTGGAGCGGCCGCCTGGCTGCCGAGCGGCGCCAGTGGGTGGACCGGCTGGGCGATAGCGCTGCCACCAGCGGGCTGGTGCGTCGAACCGAGTCCCTGCTGCTGCTGGAACTGCAGACCCGTCTGGCCGCCTCCTGGCAGGCCCTCGGGGGGCTGTTTGATCGGCGTCAGAAAAACACCGACCCCTTTGGCCAGGAACCCGACAGCAGCGTGCGCGGGGGCGAGCTGGGCCTGATCTACACCTTGCCCTCGGACAACAGCCTGACGTATCGGTTTCGTCAGGGGCAAGGCCGGTATGCATCGGCCGGAGCGCCGGGGGACTTTACCGAACGCGAGCATGCCATCGACTGGAACTGGACCGGTTCGGGTCGCTTGCGGCTGCAGGGGCAACTGGCCCATCTGGACCGCGACCACGACATCAGCCCAGAGCGCGACTGGTCGGGCTGGACCGCCCGGGTGGGCGGGCAATGGGATCTGAGCGGCAAGACCCTGCTGGGTGCTGGCTTGGTGCGCGAATTGGGGGCCTACCAGACGGCGCAGGCGAGCTATTTCGAGGGCTACCGGTTTTACCTGGCGCCGCAATGGCAGGCCGCCCCCAAGACCGTGCTGCGGCTGCGTCTGGAAGAGGGCGAGCGGCAGTACAAAGGCGCCCCAGCCGGTGCGACGGCCCCGCTTCGACGCGATCGGCTGCACGCACTGGCGCTGGAGTTGCAGTGGCAGGTCTTGCAGGCGCTGCGCCTGGGTCTGAGCGCCCAGCGCGACGATCGCCGTTCGAACCAGACGGGGGCCAGCTACCGGGCCCACCTGCTGACCCTTTCGGCCCAAGCGGCCTTTTGATCCATCCACAGGAGAGTGTTCATGAAGCCCGATTCACAACGTCGCGATCTGCTTTTAGGGGTGGGCCTTTTTCTGGTCGGGACCGTCGCCACAGCGCAGACGGCGGCGGTGGCTGCATCGTCGTCGGCAGACTACCGCTTGGGTCCGGGCGATGTACTGGGCGCTACCGTCTTCCAGAACCCCGATCTCTCGCTGGATGTGCGGGTCTCCGAGAGCGGCTTGATCAGTTATCCGCTCATTGGATCGGTGGCAGTGGGCGGTCAGACCCTCATGCAGGCCCAGGCCCGCATGGCCGAAGCCTTGCGCAGCGGCGGCTTTGTGCGTGACCCGCAGGTCAGTCTGGTGCTGCGGCAAATGCGCGGGCACCAGGTGTCGGTCCTGGGCCAGGTGGCGCGTCCGGGCCGCTTTGTGCTGGAGACCACGCAGACCCGCGTCAGCGAAGTGCTGGCTGCCGCCGGCGGGGTGACGGCCAGCGGCGACGACTGGTTGGTGCTCACCGGCACCCGCTTGGGCCAACCCTGGCGCAAGGTGATCGATGTGCAAGCCCTGTTCGGCCCTGAGCCATCGGCCGATGACCTGGTGCTGGCCGCCGGCGACACGCTGTATGTGGGCAAGGCCCCGCAGTTCTACATCTATGGCGCGGCGCAGCGACCGGGCACCTACCGGCTTGAGCGCGGCATGACGGTGCAACAGGCCCTGGCCGCTGGCGGGGGGCCTACTGCGCGGGGCAGCCAGAAGCGGCTCAAGCTGCATCGCAAAGACGCTCAGGGGCAGGTTTATGAAATCAGCCCCGCGCTGGTCGACACGGTACGTCCCGACGACGTGCTGCATGTGGGCGAGAGCCTGTTCTGAACCGGAGTCTGTCGCATGACCCTGCACCAATTTCTGCTCATTTTGCGGGCCCGCTACCGGCTGGCGCTGCTGGTGGCTTTGCTCATCATGGCAGCGGGTCTGCTTGCGGGCCTGCTGCGGCCGCGCAGCTACAGCGCGCAGACCAGCTTGCTGGTGGATGTCAGGGGCCCTGATCCGGTGGCCGCGGCCCAGGGTGTCAGTGGTGTCATTGCCCCGAGCTATATGGCCACGCAGGTGGACATCATTGCCGGCGAGCGCGTGGCCCAGCGGGTCATGGATGCGCTGGGATTGCCCCAGGACCCGCAGTGGCAGGCGCGCTGGCACAAGGCGACGCAGGGCCAGGGCTCCTACGAGGGCTGGCTGCTGGAGACGCTGCGCGGTGGGCTTGATGTGCGGCCAGCCCGTGAGAGCAATGTGATTCATGTCTCTTACAAGGCGCCGCAGCCTCAGGTGGCGGCCGATATCGCCAATGCGTTTGCCCAGGCCTACGTTGAGACGGTTCTGGCCCTGCGCACCGAGCCGGCGCGTGTGTATGCCCAGTGGTTCGATCAGCAGGTGCGCAGCGCGCGCGAGCAGCTCGAACTGGCGCAGACGCGCATGTCGGCCTACGCGCAGCGGGCAGGCCTGGTCTCTACCGACGAACGTCTTGACCATGAAACCACACGGTTGGCCGAGCTGTCCTCGCAGTTGACCGCGGTGCAGGGGCAAAACACCGATGCGCAAAGCAAGCGATCGGCAGTCAGCGAGACGGTGGCCGAGTCGATGAACAGCCCCTTGATAGCCGGCCTGCGGGCCGATGTCGCCCGGGCGGAGGCCCGGCTGCGCGAGCTGGGGGTCAATCTCGGGCCCAACCATCCGCAGATTCAGCGCCTGCAGTCAGAGCTGGCTGCGCTGCGCAGCCAGCTGCAGACCGAGACCTCGCGTGTGGGCAGCGCCATTGACACCAGCTGGGCGGTGGGCCGCGAGCGTGAGCGCGAGCTGCAATCAGCCTTGCTGGCCCAAAAGACGAGGGTGATGGCGCTGAACAAGCAGCGCGATGAACTCAATGTGTACCGCCGCGATGTGGAGGCGGCCCAGCGCTCTTACGACGAAGTGAGCAAGAGCGCCTCGCTGACCCGCTTGCAGAGCCTGAGCAACCAGACCAATGTGATGCGGCTCGATACCGCCGTGGCCCCGCAGCGGCCCAACGGGCTGTCGATGACCCTGCTGGCTCTGGCCGGAGCTTTCGGGGGGGGCCTGCTGGGCATCGGGCTGGTGCTCTGGCTGGAGCTGGCTCACCGGCGGGTGCGTTCGGCCGCCGATCTGATGCAGGTGCTGGATTTGCCCGTGCTCGGCAGTGTTGGCGGCCACGGTCGCCCCGGCGCACCGCAACTGGCCACGCGCCCGGTTCCCCTGTCTCTTGGCCATCAGAGGTCTTCATGAATCGCAATCCGCCCCCGCATGTTCTGGAGGCGGCGCTGGCCGTCAGCCCCGCCCCCCTGCGCGCTCAGCGCATGGGGCAGATCCTGGTGGAATCGGGTCGGCTCGCGCCAGAGGATGTCGACCGCATCCTGGCGTTGCAGTCCCAAAGTGGCAAACGCTTTGGACAACTGGGGCAAGAGCTGGGTTTGCTCAGCGCCGACGATGTGCGCTACGCGCTGTCGGTTCAGTTTGACTTTCCCTACCTGGGCCCGGACAGCGCCCTGTTGCCGGAGCTGGTGATGGCCCACCAACCCGAGAGCACGGCGGCCGAGCAATGGCGAGGTCTGCGCAGCCAACTCGCTTTGCGTGGTCTGGCCAACTCGGGCCTGCCCCAGCGGCTGGCGGTGCTCAGCCCGGATCGCAAGGAGGGTCGCTCAGTGGCAGCGGCCAACCTGGCCATCGCCTGGGCGCAATTGGGGCGCAGAACTTTGTTGATCGATGCCGACTTGCGTCAGCCCCGTCAGCACCTGTTGTTTAACCTGGGCCAAGCCGCTGGGCTGGCCGATGCGCTGGCTGGCCGCAGTCCGGTAGACGGTCTGATCAGGACGGTCCCTGGTCTGCACGGCCTGTCGGTGCTGCCCGCTGGCACCCCCGCGCCCAATCCGCAGGAATTGCTGGCCCGGCCCCACATGACGCAGATGCTGCAAGCTCTTGATGAGCAGCACGAGTTGCTCATTCTCGATGCGCCGGCCTCGTCGCAGTGCAGCGACGGGCTTCATGTGGCCGCGCACTGCGGGCTGGCGGTGCTGATTGCGCACCGCGACGTGTCGTCCCTGCCGCGCCTGCTGCAACTGAGCCAGGGGTTGGGCGATTTGGGGGTGCGGGTGGCGGGCACGGTGCTGCGCGAGTCCTGAACATGCAGGCTTGGCCGCGTATTTTGGAGCGGCTTCGGCATGTGCCTGACGAAGCGGCCGTCGCTGCCCTGCTGCGGCGCCTGCGCCGGATGGCCGCCGGTAGCCGTGGCCCTCGGGTGCTGGCCTTCGTCAACGCCCATGCGCTCAACATGGCAGCGGCGCAGCCGCCTTTTGCACAGGCGCTGCTGGCCAGCGATATCCTTTTGCGCGACGGCAGTGGCCTGGCCTGGTTGCTTGGGCGCTGCGGTCAAGCGCCGGGCCTGAACATGAACGGCACCGATTTTGTGCCGCGTCTGCTGCGGGCCTGCGATGGCCTGCCGACGGCGGTGCTGGGCACGCGCGACCCTTATCTGGCTTTGGGCTTGCAGGGGATGCAGCGTCAGTGGATGCCGCGCAGCACTTTGTGGGGCATGGATGGCTTTCAGGAGGCTTCTGTTTATCTGGAGATGCTGCGCGAGCGCAGGCCGGCGCTGGTGCTGCTGGGCATGGGCATGCCACGGCAGGAGGAGATGGCGCAGTGGCTTCGGCAGCATTTGTCACACGGCTGTTTGATTGTGTGCGTCGGCGCCCTGATCGATTTCATGGCCGGCCGCACCCGCCGCGCCCCACCGGCTTGGCGCCGCGCCGGCGTGGAATGGCTCTGGCGCTTGGGGCAGGAGCCCAGGCGGCTGTTTGGCCGCTACGTGATTGGCAACCCGCTGTTTATCTGGCGCTCCCTGAAGATGACGCGTTCATCGGCCTTGCGGTAATTGGGGTCAGTAATTGGGGTCAGAACCCAATTAATTTGTACGCTTGTTCCGGCCGGCGCACCGAACCTGACTCCGCGAATGTCCCCCGAGTCGGCTTGCGCCGCCTCTCCTCCTTTATTTCGCTGCGTCAGGCTCGATGCACCGGCCTGCAGTGGCGGTAGGTTGGGTCGCTCTTGGCTTGGGATCATGTGTCCGGTCTTTGTGCGGGACGCCGATCTCTGCGCCCATTGAGTCGCTACTTTTCAGATCGGTGGGATGGGGCGCTCTGCGCAGCGAAATAAAGGAGGAGGGCTGGCGCAGCCAGTCCGGGGGACATTCGCGGAGCAGAGTGCCGCGGCCCGCCGATCGTCTTTGCCGCCCCAATCGTTTCGATCCACAAGCTGCATCCATGCGATCGCCACCGCCGATCTCACGGCATGCATACCGAAGCACGACATGTCTTACTTGGCCCTGGCACGGCCTGGCGATTCTTCGTTGGCGGCGGTGCCAAAACACTCCCGATGCAACTGCCCAATGCGTGACCCGAATCGGCTCATCGAAAATTCGTCTGCATGTAAACGTTGCCCCGCTTGCGCCAAGCGCTCGCGTAGCGCGTCATCGGCCAGCAGTCGCTGCAAGTGCTGAGCCAGGGCCTCTACATCGCCCGGCGCAACAAACACCGCGTGCTCGCCGTCCTGGATCCAGTGATCGATTTCGCCCACGGGTGTGCAGACCACCGCCACCGACTGCGCCATGGCCTCCAGAATCACCAGCGGCAGGCCTTCGTCATACGAGGGCAGCACCAGGATATCGGCGGCAGCCATCAGCGCCGCGACCTGCTCGCGTTCCACCCAGCCGGTCCACTCCACCCATTCGCCCAGCCCCAGGGCCTGCGCCTGTTGCCGATAGCCCTGCACATCGCCACCGCCGGCCAGCACGATGCGCGTGTGCGTGCGGTCCCAGCCGGGTAGGCGCAGCGCCCGCAGCAGATCACCAACGCCCTTGCGTTCAGACAGATTGCCCACAAAAAGCACCGTGCGCATTGACGCGCTGCGCAGCCTGGGGCGGCTCGCGGCCGGCACCCCGTTGGGCACCATGCGCACCCGCTCGGCAGGGACCTTCAGGGTGTCGACCACAAAGGCGTGGCTGCGGGGGCCGAGCACCACGATCAGCGGCGGCAGCTGCAGCAGGCGGCGTGTGAGCCAGCGCGCCAAGCCGGGCAGGCGCTCGTAAAACTGCGGAAACTGCGCCGCGTGCAGATGCACCATCATCGGCACGCGCAGGCCCTTGCAGGCCAGCATCAGCACCGCCTTGCGCAGCAGGCTCATGCGTTCGGCCAGATGAATGTGCACACCGGCCAGGTCCCCCTGGCGATATCCCCGCCACAGGGTCTGCAGGGCGCGAGCCAGCACCCTCAGGCTTGACAGGGCCGAGCCCTGACCGCGTGTGTCCAGACCTTCGAGTTGGGTGTCTGTGTCGCCAGTCTTCGCCTGTTGGCGCATCAGGTAATCCACCACCCGGTACATGCCGCCCCCAACCGGGCCCCAGGGGCAGGCCATGAGGATGCGACGCGGCCGTCTGAGCGCTGCAGACCCTGATGTGCTGACCGCGGCATGACCTGTCGCTGTCATTCGGGCACAGCCTCAGGGGTCCGGCTCAAGGCTGAGCTGTGTGGGGTCTTGAGCACCGTCGATGCGATGGTTTCCGCGGGGGATCGACGGGTGTGCAGCAGGCCGCGCAGCAGCCCGGCGGCGTTGGCATGCCAGGCCACGATGGCATAGAGCCCGCGCTCGAGTGAACGCTTGCGCAGGCTGACCAGGGCCAGGGCCAGCAGCGGGCTGGAGGATACGGCGGCCCACTTGCCTTGAGCGGGCAGGGGCAGGAGCAGGCCCGTGATCAGAACCAGCCAGGCGGCCAGCAGACCCAGGTACAACCGTGTCTCCCGCAGCCGCAGCACCTGTCGCCTGCGGGATGGGTGTGGCCAGCTGGCGCGCAGCAGCTCGCCCAGGCCCATGATGTAGCCGCTGCGCCAGCGATGCATCAGCAGCCGATAGGGCGCGGTTGTATGGCCCTGATGGGTCACCGCGGTATCGGGCAGTCGCCAGAGCTTCCAGCCGCGCTCGCGCAGACGCAGGCCCAGCTCGTATTCTTCGTAGCTGTGCAGATTGCGGTCGGAGAGATAGCCCACCGATTCAATCGCGCTGCGCCGATACAGGCCACCGCCGTCGAGGCGGTCGACCTCGGCGTTGTGGGTCTGGGCTTGCGGTTTTTCATTGCGGGCGCGGTATTCGAGGTGCTCAGTGTTGAGTTCGAGTACCTGGCCGCCTACGCCGGCGAGTTCGGGTCTGGCCCGTAGCAGCGCCAGAGCCTTGGGCAGAAAACCGGCCTGTAACTGCATGTCGCCATCCATCAAGTAGACGAAGGGGCTGTCGGTGTGCGTGTAGCCAAGCTGGGGACCCACGCCGCAGCGGCGCTCGGCGGCCTGGGCCAGCTGCACGATGCGGATGGGGTAAGCGCTGGCCCGCGCGATGGTGGCATCGGTCGAGCGTGAGTCCGACAGCACCACCTCACCGGCCGATCCATCGAGCCGGTTCAAGGCCTGCAGAGCGCTGCGCACACTGGCCTCGATCTGGGCCTCTTCATTGAGCGCCTTGATGACGATCGAAACCGGGCCGGCTGGCAAGGCGGATGCGTTCATGGTTCAGGGCAGAACCTGCGAGCCGGGTGCCGCCGGGGTCTTGCGGGTCGGGTGGATGCGGTCAGCGCGCCAGCGCAGGCTGGCCTTCACCCAGGACTGGGGCATGGCCACCATGAGCAGGGTGAACCACCAGCGCCGACCGCTGATGGCTGGCCGGGCGCTGAGCAGCCAGCGCAGAGCCTGGGCACGGTGGCCGCCTTGCAAGGCTTCGCGGGCCAGGCTCAGTTCGTGCTGCGCGACCAGCCAACGGGTGTCGCGCTGCAGCTGCGCGGGCAGCGTGCCCTCGCGGGCGCGCTGCCGCAGCCGCTCGAGAAAGGCCGGCGCCTGCGCCGCTCTGGCGTGGGGCTGCGCGCTCAGGCTGCCATCGACTGCCACCCGGTAGGCCACCCGAGGCTCGCGCACCAGGGCGATCGGGGTCTGCTCGGCCAAGCGGAACCACAGGTCCAGGTCTTCGCCCCGTGACTCGCCCACGGGGAAGCACGGTTGCAGGGCCTGCAAGCGGCGGCGCCGGACCGCCACCGAGCTGCTGCTCAGGGTGGGGCTGTTCATCCAGTGCCTGGCCAGCCGCGTGATCAGTTCCACAGGCCCGCCGGCCTGCGGGCTGACCCATGCCGGAGGCCAGGCGCCCGGTGCATGGGGCACACGCACAAAGTCAGCGGCCAGCACATCGGCCTCTGGGTGGCGCCGATGCGCCCGCCACAGTGCGCTGAGATAGCCCGGGTCCAGCCAGTCGTCGGCATCGAGGAAGCAAACCCAGTCGCCGCATGCGGCTTCGATGCCGGTGTTGCGCGCGGCCGCGACCCCGGCATTGGACTGGCGCAGCAAGCGCACCCGACGATCGTTGCACCGGGTCACGATCTGCGGCCCGTCGTCGCTGGACCCGTCGTCGACCACCACCACTTCCAGATCGCTCTCCTCTTGGTTCAGCACCGACTGCAGGGTGCAGCCGATGTACGGCCCCTTGTTGTAGAGCGGGATCACCACCGAGAACCTCATGCGCGATAGCCTCCCAGCCCAGGATGCATGGCAGAACGCGCCGCTTGCGGGACCGATGGGGTAGCGCGGGCCATCGGCGCGAGCGGCGCGGCCAGCACCACCAGCAGCAGCAAGTGGGCAATCAGGTCTGGTCCGTAGCCCATCAGCAGCAGCGGTACCTCGCTGCCGGCGCGCAGCAGCAGGGCCAGCAGCAGGGCCAGGGACAGTCCTTGTGTCTTTGCGGCCAAGCGCCAGGCCAGAGCGCCCAGAACCAGGATGTAGAGCAGCAGGCAGGCCGCCCCCACCAGGCCGGCGCGCGAGAGCGTGTCCATCAGCTGGTTGTGGGCGTGCGTGGCGTTGGCCAGCCCGATCGACTGGCGGTAGGCTTCGCCCCAGATCTGCGGGCCCCAACCAAAGGTGCGGTGCGCCTGCCACTCTTCCCAGGCGATGGCCCAGATGCGGTCGCGCCCGGTCAGCGACTGCAGTTGCTGTCCTTCGGGGGTGTGCAGCAGGCGCTCGATCCACAGGCCATCGCCCAGGACCAGCGCCGCCAGCAGGGCGGCCAGTGCAAACAGGGTCAGGCCGAGCACCGTCAGGATGCCCGTCGGTTGTTGAACATCGGCAAGCTGGCGCCGCAGTGGCGGTCCGACCCGGTAAGCCAGGATCACCGCGCTGCACAGGACAAAGGCCAGCCAGGCGGTCTTGGATTGGGCCAGCACCAGCACGCCCAGACCGAGCAGCCATGCGGCGCGATTGAGCCACACCGCTTGCAGGGGCCGGACCAGCAGGCACAAAAGCCCGAGCTGGGTCAGCAGGCCCATGGAAACCGGATGGGTGGCCAGACCGCCAAAGCGCGGCAAGCCGGCGATCAGGCCCTGCTGGTAATTTGCGTCCAGCACCAGCGTGGGTTTCCAGGGGATGAGCAGCACGCCAGCGAGCATCAACAGCAGCAGGGCATTGCGGCTCCAGCGCAGCACCCGCTCAGCGTCGCCCGGGCTGGCCAGCGTGGCGGCCAAGCCGATCACCAGCGGATACAGCAGGTCGTGGCTCCAGACCGGATGGGCGCCCAGCCAGGCGGGCGATGCGGTGCTGCCCAGCCAGAACAGAAAGAAGCTCAGCGCGAGCCACGGGCTGAGGGCCTGCTGACCCGGCAGCAGGGTGCGGCTGAGGACGCGCTCAAAGCTGACGGCCAGCAGCAACAGTGACAGCATGGGCTGTACCGTATCGAGCAAAGCGGGGAGGGGTGGGTCAGGCTTGAATTCGGGCAGCAGGAAATTGCTGGTCAGATCCCGGCCGCCCAGCCAGACGCCCGCGGCCATGATCAGCAGCAGCGCGGGCACGACGGCATGCAGGTAG
>JACCDP010322415.1_pt1 | contig 24499 bp, 20 predicted proteins | sample 7445841 | NCBI WGS metagenome assembly JACCDP01 (sample SAMN15323441, study PRJNA562643) | freshwater metagenome | isolation source: river surface water | place: USA:Blue River Watershed | collected 2017-08-17
AGCAAATTCTTGAGGGCGGGCGGCAGTTGGGGCATGGTTAGTCTTTGAATTTCTGGGATTGAAAGGTATCGAACAACTGGGTGGCCGAAATTTCTATGTAGATGGTTTTGCCGTTGAGCGATGTTTGCGGGTTGGGCAGGGCCAGCAGGCGTTGCAGGAGGGATTGAAGTTCCTCGGGCGACTGCTGCACTGGGTTGCGTTTGGCGGCATGGCGGGCCATGGTGAGGGCCATGCTGGGGTATTTGGCGAGTTTGACATCGCCTTGGGTATTTTGGTAATCTTCGAGGAGGGTTTCGATGAGTTTTTGTTCATCGCCTTGCGATAGGATGGCGGGGACGCCGTTGACGATGAGGGTATTGCCGCCGAAGTGGGAGATATCGAAGCCAAGCCATTGCAGCTCTTGGAGGATTTCCAGGACCACTGGGATTTGGGCGGGCGATAGTTCCACGGTGCGGGGAAACAGCAGGTGTTGGCTGAGGCCGGACTGGGCTTGGAGCTGCTGCAGGTATTCGTGGTAGTAGATATGCTGTTGGGCGCGTTGTTTGTGCACGACCCAGAGTTGGCTGTTGACGTTGGCCACGGCGTAAGACTCACCGAGGGCGAACACCCCTTGGATGTTGCTTTGCGATGGGTTGGGTTGCTGCGTTTGCGCGAACAGGGGTTGGGTTTGTTGTTCAGCGGGGGCATTGCCGCTGGAGTGGTGGCTGCGTGCTGTGAGTTCCACGGAGCCCAGCACTTTTTGCCAATCTTGGTGACTGTTGCGTTGGTAGGAGCCGCCATTATCGCCGAAGGGGTTATAGGCGGGGTTGCGTTTTTCGGTGCTTGGGGGTGTGCCGCTCTGCCATTGCGGTGGTGTTGCGCCGCTTCGCGGCGCAATGGGCTGACGCAAAAATGCATCGAGGTGGTCGAAATCACCCAGGTCGAGGTTGGGCTGCACCACAAACGACCCCAAAGCCCTGCGCACGGCCGCTTTGATCAAGTTATAAATGTGTTTTTCGTCCTCAAATTTCACTTCCGTTTTGGTGGGATGCACGTTCACATCCACTTTCCCGGGATGCAATTTGAGGTAGATGGCATAGGTGGGATGGGCATCCGACTCAATCAATCCTTCATAGGCCGAACTCACCGCATGGTGAAAATAGCTGGAGCGGATGAACCGGCCGTTCATGAAAAAATACTGCTCGCCCCGGGTGCGCTTCGCCCAGCCCGGTGCCCCCACAAACCCTTGAATCTCCACGATATCGGTGATTTCCTCAACGGCCAGCAATTCATTGGCTTGCTTCTTCCCCAGCGTTTCCATCACCCGTTCCTTGGGCGATTGGCTGCGGAATTGGTAGACGAGCTGACCATTGTTGTGATACACAAACTCTACGTGTGGGTTGGCCATGGCTTGTCGCAGAAACTCTTCCACGATGTGCTTGGTTTCCACGGCGATACTCTTGAGGAAATTCCTGCGAGCCGGTAGGTTGTAAAACAGGTTCTTAATCGAAATGTTGGTGCCTACCGGACCCGCATCGGCCCGCTGTTCTAGCACCTCACTGCCTTCAATGCGGATGTATTGGGCTACGTCGTCTTCTGCCCTTCTCGACTTCATCTCTACTTGGGCGACCGCCGCGATGGAAGCCATCGCTTCGCCCCGAAACCCGTAGGTATTTAGTTGAAATAGGTCTTCGGCTTTTTGAATTTTGGAGGTGGCGTGACGTTCCCAGCAGAGTCTCACATCGGTTTCGCTCATGCCTTTGCCGTTGTCGATCACTTGCATCAGCGTACTCCCCCCGTCTTTGATCAACACCTGAATTTTGGTGGCGCCCGCGTCTAAGCTATTCTCCAGCAACTCCTTGATGGCGTTGGCCGGACGTTGCACGACTTCTCCAGCAGCAATTTGGTTGGCTACCGCATCCGACAATAATTTAATGACACTGCTCAAGGGTAATAAAGGTACGAAAATACCCCAAAATTACCGCACCCTCACGCAATTTTTTCCAACAGAATCATCAACCAACCGTCGATGGTTTCCGTTTTCAGGTGCTTCATTTGCAACCCTTGGGCGTGGTTCACGATCAGGGCTTCATCGGCCTGTTGCAAGCCGCTCAAAAAGAGTTTGTGTTGGGGCTTCAATACCCTCACGTATTCAGCCATATCGGCCAGAATCACTTCTCGGTGGATGTTGGCCAAAACCACATCAAAATAGGCATCGGCCACGGTAGACAGGGCTTTTACATCGCCATGCACCATGGTGTTGTGCTGGGTTTGGTTGATTTTTAGGTTGTCGTTGGCATTGTCGACCACCCAATCATCGATTTCTATGCCGAGGACTTCGGTGGCGCCCAAAAATTCCGCTGCGATGGCCAAGATGCCGGTACCAGAACCCATGTCGAGCACTTTGCAGCCCCCATCGCCCTGAAAAACGGCGCGTTCGGTTTGCATTTCGGTGAGCATCAAACGGGTGGTGGCGTGGTGTCCGGTGCCGAAACTCATGCGCGGTTCAATGGTGATGGCCCTCGTCCCCTCCGGGGCCTCGGGATGGAAAGTTGCCCTTACATAAAAATCGCCCACTTGCAGGGGATCAAAGAAATTTTTCTCCCACAGTTCGTTCCAATTTTCGCGCTCTACGATGCTCCACTCAATGCGGTCGCAGTAGTCCATCACGGCCTCTTCGATGCCTTCGTACTCGCTCTCGGCGATGTCGTTCTCGTCGGCAAAGGCCTTTAGCCAGTTTCCTTCCGACTCAAAATGGGTGAAGGGAAACTCGCTCAAATACGCGGTGATGATGTCGGCCTGATCGGGGTCCTGGCTCAGCCATTCGGCTTTGAAGCAGATGAAATTGCTCATTTTTTGGTACCCAGCTGCAAGTTGCACTCACCAAATTCGGCGTTATAGCCAATGGTGAAAGGCAGTTTGGCGGGTTTTTTCGCTTCGTATTCAGCCCGCATATCCTTCTGGAAGTAGTTTGAGAACAGGTTGATGGTTTTGGTGTATTCGCCCAAGACTTCGGCTTGAAAACCCCCTTGTTGCATGGTAGCCAATGGCATTCCGCTATCATCTTGCAAAATGATTTTCGACTGTCCCAACACCACATTGGTGATATCTGAGAAATAGTCTTTGTACATCAGGTAGCTGGCGGCTTTGAAGAATGACACCACATTGCCACGGTGCTTGAGGTAGTTCAACACGCTGGGGTCTTTTTTGTTGCCCGTGTTGCTGATGTCTTTGCTCATGTACACGAGCTCACGAACGGCTTTATCACCGGCGCCACTGAAGCCAATTTTCATGCCCATGGGTTCTGCACCGTCTTTCACGGCCACTTTGTTGCCTGCGGCATCGAGGTCGAAATATTCCACGTAATGAATGGCAAATCCATTTCTCGCCAAGTAGAACATGAACGTGTGGAGGGTTCCATTCATCAAGTCATGGGAGAAATCATCGTCCATACTCAAGGTTCTAAAGAATCCCAATTTGTGGGGATAGAACATGCAGCGGTCCAAGGTGGTGAGGTAATCCTCCATTTTGGTCGCATCTACTTGGGCTATTTCGAAGCGAGAGCCGGTGGGCTCAAGTCCGATCATGATGATGGTATCGCGGTTTGGGTAGAACAGGTTGGCGTAAAAGAAATCGCCACCGGCAAAAGGGTACAACAAGGTTTTGGGTGCTTGTTTTCCGAGGTATTGTTTTTCGCTAACCCAAGTAGCAATGGGCTTGCCCACGTTTTGGCTGAGCATCCGCCAACGCAAGTCGGTTTTGGCAGAGTGCATTTTCCAGTATTCGGTTTTCTCTAAACTATCGTTCTGGTCATCGTGCACACCGGCAATGTAGCGCGCGAAAGAAGTCCAAGCTTGATCAATGGGTGTTTTGATGACCATGGGCTTTGGCTGGGTTGAATCCTTCGTTTTGGGGGATTCATTGACTTTATTCTGACAAGATTGTTGCGCAAATACTGTGATAACAAAAGCGGACAGCCAAAGGAACTTCTTCATTGGGGCGCAAATATAGTATACGATTTTCTCAGAATAATGTCTGTGGAAAATCTTTTTCTATCGGTAACAGGGCTTGGGGCACGTTGCGATTGACCTTCACTTGGTTAAGCCATGAGGCCACGGGGTGGGCGGTTAAAATTGTGTTATCGCAAGGTTTCAGCAAGGTTTCGCGGACGGTGGCATCGCCCTGCAGATAGCGCTTGGCTTGGTCGGCATCGAGGATCACGGGCATGCGTTTTTTGACGTTGTGGATTTCGGACATCAGGGCATTGGCTTCGGTGGTGATGATGGCGTAACTGCGTTTTTGCTCGCCGGTATCGGTATCGGTCCATTCGGCAAACAGTCCGGCAAACAGCAGCGGCTGCGCATCGCTTGCATAGATATAGTAGGGTTGCTTTTTCTTTCCGATGGCTTGCCATTCGAAGAACCCACTCACAGGAAGTAGGCAGGGGTGCGATTTCCAGGCGTCGCGGAACAAGGGTTTTTCAGTGAGGGTTTCGGCGCGGGCGTTGAGGCCATAGATGCCGAGCTCTTGGGCTTGTTCTTGGCTTTTGCACCAATGCGGGATGAGTCCCCACTGCATCGCGGTAAGGTTGATGTGGTTGTTGGGGGTGGCGGTGAGCACCGGCAACGTGGGATGGGTGAAGCCGCTGAGGAAAAAACCGGGCTCAGGCAGGATGGGTTGGTCAGACGACGTTGGGGTTTCCCAAGGCAATTGAATCTCTAAAGGGTCATCGCCCAGTTGCAACTTGGTTTGCAGGTCCTTGGCAGAAAAATTGATGGCGTAGCTAAAACACACACACCAAAGAAACGAAATTTTTTGTTCCTTTGATTTGTGATTATTGGATTATCGAGGGAGCGGAAGAATCCGCCCGACAACAGGGTGGCGTTATCGCCCATTCAGTGTGTGGCGTTGCAGCAGCGTTATCCTCAGATCAAGGTGTTTGTGGAGGCCTCTCCTACCCGCTGTTTTTCGGACGATGCCTACCGCGAAGTGGGGATTGAGGTGGTGGAGGATTTGTCGCACTGCGACGTAATTTTCAATATCAAGGAGGTGCCGAGCGAGGCGCTCATCGCCCAGAAAACCTATTTCTTTTTTTCGCATACGATCAAGAAGCAGCCCTATAACCGGGCGATGTTGCAGTCGATTTTGCAGAAGAACATCACGCTGATCGACTACGAGGTCCTGCGTTACGAAACCGGTGCCAGGGTATTGGGATTTGGTCGGTACGCCGGGGTGGTTGGCACCTATAACGGTTTGTTGGTATACGGGAAAAAGCACGGGTTGTTTTCGTTGACGCCGGCGCATTTGAGCAAGAATTACGCGGATATTTTGACGCAGTTGTTGCGGGTAAACTTGCCGAACATCCGCATTGCGGTGACGGGGGGCGGACGGGTATCGCAGGGGGCGTTGGATTTGTTGCGGGCCTTGCAGATCAGGGAGGTAACGCCCAACCAATACTTGCATGTGCGGTATGAGGAGCCGGTGTTTGTGCAGTTAAACAGTCCGGATTTGTATGTGCATCCTACGTTGACGCAGTGGGACACCCAGCATTTTTACAAGCATCATGGGGAGTATAAGAGTCAGTTCAAGGGCTATGCGGAGTGTACGGATTTGCTGGTGAATGGGATTTACTGGACGGAGGATTTGCCACGGTTGTTTGAGGCGGTCGATACGAAAGATGCGGAGAAGTTTGCGCCGACGGTGATTGCGGATATCAGTTGTGATGTGGCGGGCAGCGTACCAATTACTTATAAGGCGACGAGCATTGCGGATCCCGTGATTGGATGGTCGAGAGGAAACCAATCGCCCTGCGAGGCCTACGGAGAAGACAGTATTGATGTGATGGCGGTGGGGAATTTGCCGAACGAGTTACCTCGGGATGCGAGCGAGGAGTTTGGGGAGATGTTGATGCACAAGGTGATTCCGGAGTTGGTGGTAGGCGGTTCAAGGTTGATTGACGGGGCGACGATTGCGCGGGGCGGACATTTGACCGCACATTTCAGCTATTTGAGCGATTTTGTGGCGGAATCTCCCGAATAATCACGAAATTCGCGGCGATTTAATAAAAACATGGCAACAAACCGCACTTTTACAATGATTAAGCCGGATGCAGTAGCAAACGGCCACGCAGGAAAAATTTTGGATCAGATCATTCAGGCCGGCTTCAAGGTAGTGGCATTGAAATACACCCGTTTGAGCGAAGAGCGCGCGGGCGATTTCTATGGTATCCACAGGGAGCGTCCTTTCTTTGGTGAGTTGGTAAGCTTCATGACCAGCGGTCCGATTTACGCGGCCATTTTGGAGAAGGACAACGCCATTGAGGATTTCCGTAAGTTGATTGGTGCTACTGATCCACAGAAGGCCGATGCGGGAACGATCCGCAATTTGTTTGCAAAGAGCATCGATGCCAACGCCATTCACGGCAGTGACAGCGATGAGAACGCGGAGATCGAGGGCAATTTCTTCTTCGGTGCCGACGAGCGTTTCTAAGCGATACGCTTTCAGCGTTATTTTTTGATTTGAACGAAAAGCCCCGGCTGCGCCGGGGCTTTTTTGTTGATAGCCCTGGTGATTAAATGAACAAACTACCGAGTTTGGCGTCATTTTACTACCGAGTTTGGCAGCGTTTCACTACCGAGTTTGGCAAATTTTGGTGTATGATTTTGACAAAATCACGAAGTTTCAACCGCCATTTTATCTAAACTAATCAAACTAAAAACAAGCCGTAAATCCAATACCACAAACATTTTGTGGTATTGAAAATAGTTGTTATTTTTGTTATCGTAATGGCCATTACGGTAATGTGCGTTACGATAAATCATGAAATTCTACAACCGCGAATTAGAATTGGCCCAGCTGCAACAAATTGAGCGACTTTCTCAGCAGTCGGCCCAAATGACCTTCATGATAGGAAGGCGCAGGATTGGTAAGACCAGTCTTCTGCTGGAGGCCTACAAAAACAGTGAACGACTCTATTTTTTTGTCGCAAAGAAAAACGAAGCCCTCCTCTGCCAAGAATTCATCGAAGAGATCAAACAGAAATTACAAATCCCCCTGTTTGGTGAGTTAAAAACCTTCAAAGCGGTGTTCGGCTTACTCATGGAAATTGCGAAAACCCGACAACTCACCGTAATCATCGATGAATTCCAAGAATTTCACAATGTGAATACATCGATTTTCTCTGACATGCAAAACCTGTGGGATGCCAACAAACATGGGGCAAAAATCAATCTGCTCCTCTGTGGTTCTGTGTACTCCATGATGACCCGCATTTTCGAAAATGCCAAAGAGCCCCTGTTCGGCAGAGCCACCCACAAAATGCATTTGAAATCGTTTGATGTGGGCACATTGAAAGAAATCCTTCACGATTATTACCCCCAACATACCTCAGAAGACCTTCTCGCTTTTTACCTCATCACCGGCGGTGTGGCCAAATACGTAGAGTTGTTGATTGCCCAAAAGGCATTTACCAAAGCCGATATGCTCGCCCAAGTGTTGCGTGAGAATTCACTCTTTTTAGAAGAGGGCAAACATGTTTTAATCGAAGAGTTTGGCAAAGATTACGGCAACTACTTCTCCATACTTTCACTGATTGCTTCGGGCAAAACATCCCGCGTAGAAATCGAATCAATCATGGAAATCCAAACGGGCGGATTTTTGGATCGTCTAGAGACCAGCTTCGGACTGATTCAGAAGGTTCGTCCCATCCTCGCCACCCCCACTTCCCGTATCATCAAATACACGATCGCCGATAATTTTCTGTCGTTCTGGTTCCGCTTCATCTACAAATACCGCAGTGCCATCGAGGCGGGCAACATGGAATACATCGCCCAAATTGTGGAGCGCGACTACGACACCTACAGCGGCAAAATTCTGGAGCGATACTTCATCGAAAAGCTTAAAAAAGAGAAAAAATACAACCTCATCGGAACCTATTGGGAAAAGAACAACCAAAACGAGATCGACATTGTGGCGGTGAATGAAATGGAAAAAAAGGTCCTGTTTTGCGAAGTAAAACGCAAGGCCAACAACATCGACCTTGTAAAACTGAAAGACAAATCAGACAAACTCCTTCCCAAGTTCAATGGATATGAAATATCGTACCAAGGATGCTCGTTAGACGACGTTTAATTTGCGATATTTGAAACAGCGCATGAAAGAGAAATATACCTACAACCGCAACAACGATCTTCGCATTTATCAAGGACCCAGAAGTCGATTCGCTGAATTCACCTTCGCCCTCAGTGTCTTTTTTCAGTTCATCAAAGGATTTAGAAGTTTGCACTTCGAAGGTCCGTGCGTCTCCATCTTCGGCTCCGCCCGATTCAAGGAGGACAACGAATACTATCAGCAGTCGCGAGAAATGGGCGCCCGCGTGGCTCAGGCCGGTTTCAACGTGGTTACCGGGGGCGGTCCGGGCGTCATGGAAGCCGCGAGCAGGGGGGCCAAAGAGGCGGGCGGACATACCATCGGTGTGAACATCGAGTTGCCGTTTGAGCAGAAGCCCAACCCGTTTTTGGATGTGTGGGTCGACATCCGTTATTTTTTCGTTAGGAAAGTGTTGCTCTTCAAATACTCGGTGGGATTTGTAATTATGCCCGGTGGATTGGGCACCTTGGATGAATTGTTCGAGGCCTATACTTTGGTGCAGTGCGATAAAATTCCGCAGTTTCCCATTGTGTTGTTTGGCAGTGAATATTGGCAGCATCAAATCGAACAGCTCAAACTAATGGAGGCCAAGCACGCGATATCGCCAGAGGATCACGACTTGTATTTGGTGACCGACAGTCACGACGAAGCCATGGCCTTTTTGCTCAATCGCATCGAGACCTTCGCCCCGAAATACAAAACCTTCCGCAAGAAATGGTGGTTGGGAGAGGCGTAGTTCATCGCCCCAATTCGGAGCATCCATAAAATCTTCCCTATCTTTGCACCTTTATGAAAGGTCCAATTTCTCAATTCATTGAAAAGCATTACCTGCATTTCAACGCAGCGGCCCTGGTAGACGCGGCCAAAGGATACGAAACCCACCTCACCGAGGGCGGTAAAATGATGGTTACTTTGGCGGGTGCGATGAGTACTGCCGAGTTGGGCAAAAGCTTGGCCGAAATGATTCGCGCAGGCAAGGTCGACATCATCTCTTGCACCGGTGCCAACCTCGAAGAAGATATCATGAACTTGGTGGCGCACAACCACTACAAGCGCGTGCCACACTACCGCGATTTGAGTCCGCAAGACGAGTGGGACCTCCTAGAAAACCATTATAACCGTGTGACCGACACCTGCATTCCTGAAGAGGAGGCATTCCGTCGTTTACAGAAACACATCGAAGGCATCTGGAAAGGCGCGGAAGCCAAGGGTGAGCGATATTTCCCGCATGAGTACATGTACCAAATTTTGCTGAGCGGCGAGTTGGAGCAGTACTATGAAATCGACCCAAAAGACAGTTGGATGTTGGCTGCGGCTGAGCGCAACTTGCCCATCGTGGTGCCAGGTTGGGAAGACAGTACCATGGGTAACATTTTTGCAAGCTACGTGATCAAAGGCGAATTGCAGGCCTCGACCATGAAGAGCGGTATCGAATATATGACTTGGCTGGCCGATTGGTACGTGAAAAACAGCGATGGCAAAGGCGTAGGATTCTTCCAAATTGGTGGCGGTATCGCCGGCGATTTCCCGATTTGCGTAGTGCCCATGCTCTACCAAGACATGGAAATGGAGAACATTCCTTTCTGGAGCTATTTCTGTCAGATCAGCGACTCAACCACCTCATACGGTAGCTATAGCGGTGCGGTTCCCAACGAGAAAATCACTTGGGGTAAGCTCGACATCCATACGCCTAAGTTTATCGTAGAGAGCGATGCTACCATCGTGGCGCCGTTGATGTTCGCCTACATTTTGGGCTGGTAATTACTGGGCGATGCTAGGTTTTGGTTCTTCTCCCTTTTGCTTGCGACATCTTCGCTCCATTGGGGTGATGCTGCTATGCGGTGTTAGCGCTGTGGCCCATGCGCAAGTCGTAACCCGTCCTACTCCCAAGATGTGGGGACCTGGAACGCCCGCGAAAAACATACAGGCCTATCAGATTTTTGATGCCCAGGGCAAAAAGGTGAGCTATGCCCAATTTTTGGCGGCGGTAACTGCAAAACTCCAAAAAAGTGCACCCCAACCGGCGGTGATTTTGTTTGGGGAGCTACACGACAATCCCATGGTGCATTGGTTGCAGTACCAAACCACCACCGATTTGTTTCGCGTTACGCCATACATGGTGTTGGGTGCGGAGATGTTTGAGACCGACCAACAGGCGGCGCTGAACGAATATCTGATGCCCACCGATACTTCGGCCAAAACCAGTACCGTGGTAACCCCCATGGGTGCGGTGATGGGCGGAGATCCCAACTACGATCGCTTGAAAAAATCGATCAAGTTGTGGCCCAATTTCTATACCGATTACAAACCCTTGGTGGATTTTGCGAAGGCCGAGAATTTGCCTTTCATTGCCACCAACATTCCCCGAAAATACGCCAGTTTGGTGTACCGCGGCGGCTTCGCCGCCTTGGACACCCTACCCGCTGAGAAAAAAGCGCTGTTTCCAACCATGCCGGTACCCTATGATAGCAGTTTGGGGTGCTATGCCGAGATTTTTAAGGCAACGGGCGGACATGGGGGCCAAAATTTGCCCAAAAGTCAGGCCGTGAAAGACGCCACCATGGCTTGGAAAATTTACAACAACCTGCCCAACCTCCACTACGGAGAACAGGTGGTAGAAGTAGCATCGAACAGCAAAAAATCGCCCGGTGTAAGTCCGATGGTCTTCATCCACTACAACGGATGCTATCATTCCGACAACCACGAGAGCATTGAATGGTATTTACGTCAGGAAGAAAAAGCCGCAGCCGCTGTGCAAATGCGCACGTCGATGCCCAATCCGATGACCATCATCACCATCTCGGCACGGATGCAAGACGATGTTACCAAGCTGGAAAACGAAAACAAAGGGGCCGCCGATTTCATCATCGTTACCCCGAACAACCTCACCAGAACCCACTAAATCGAATGTCGCTCAACCTCATCGAACAGTTCAAGCAAGTAAAGGCCTTCATTTTTGATATTGATGGCGTGCTCACCAACGGACAGGTCCTGGTCACGGAGGAAGGACATATGTTGCGGTCCATGAACATCAAAGACGGGTATGCTTTGCAGCACGCGGTGAAGCAGGGCTATCCCATCGCCATCATCTCGGGCGGAAAAGGAAACGGGGTGCTGGAGCGTTTGAAGGGCCTCGGCATTCAGTATATTTATTTGGGACAGAGCCACAAAATGGATGCGTTTGAAGAAGCGCTGCATGCCTGGGAATTGACGCCGGCCGATATCGCTTATATGGGTGACGACTACCCCGATTTGCCGGTTTTGGAAAAGGTGGGTTTGCCCTGTGCGCCGGCCGATGCCTGTGCTGAGGTGAGATCGATCGCCCACTTCATCTCTCCGGTGAACGGCGGGATGGGCTGTGCCCGCGATTTGATTGAGAAAGTGATGAAGGTTCAGGGAACCTGGGACAACGCCGATTCTCACCAGTGGTGAGCTCAATTCGCGTATATTTGTAATTATGATCGCTTCCCAACTCATTAACGAACATTTGAGTCCACTCAGAACCACTGATTCGGTGGAGGCTGCGTTGGCGTTCATGATCAGTCAGGGCGTTACCGAATTGCCCTTGATTGAGCAAAAGCAACTGTACAATTACGTGCGTTTGCAGCAGTTATCGGGCTTGCCCAAGGAGCAGTCGCTGGGCGATGCCATCGCAAAGAATCCATTCACGCCGAGTGCGCAGAGCAACAACCATTTGTACGAGTTGGTGCCGATGTTGGCGGCCAATGAGTTGAGTTTGTTGGCAGTGACCGATGCGGAGGGGATGTTTCAGGGGATTATTGAACAGAAAAGCATCAACAAACTGATCTCGGAGAGCTTTACCTACCGCGGTATGGGGGCGATTTTGGTGTTGCGGATGGACGATCGGGATTTTGCCCCATCGCTGTTGGCACGTTGGATCGAGGAAAACGGGGCGAAGATGTTGGGGATGATGATCAACCATGCCGAGCAGGGCCAACTCAGGATTCATGTAAAACTCAACACCACGGTGGTGCGGGGGATCATGGCTACGTTGGAGCGTCAGCATGTGAAGGTGGAGCACGTATTTATGGCGGAGGACCACGACGAAAACGATTCCAAGGCCTTTGATGTGGTATTCAAATTCTTTGATATTTGAGTATGATAGTGTGGACAGAATTCGCAATAATTTAACATAGGAAACAGAATTTTAAGCATTTACACGCGTTTGATTAGTAATTTTGGCACCTTGGCTTAACAATCCCATGACAGAAAAAAAGAAAAAGAAGCACGAAAACCATGATTCCGAAATGGAATTCAGCCATCACGAGAATACCGGTCGCCGCGATGAATTGATTGCTGCAGAGAGCATCAAGCCGTTGAATTTGGCGGATGTGATCAACTTTTTCTGGCGTTGGCGCAAGGTGTTGATGATTACTTGTGGCATTGCAGCCCTCACTGCAATTGTGGTGACGATGCCGTTCATCACCAAGCCCAAGTACCAAGCCACCCATATTTTTTATCCCACCAAGAACAACTCAATTTCTGATGCGTTGCTGACCGATGCGCGCCAACGTCAGAAAGACCCCTTGGAATTCGGGGAAGAGGAAGAAGCGGAGAAGGCCATGCAGATTTTGCTTTCGGGCGATTTGATTGGCAGATTGGTCCGCAACTTCAATTTGTACAAGCATTACAACATCAATCCCACCACGGAGAAATACCCAAAAACCGCGATGGATTATAAGTTGAAAGAGAACATCAGCGTAACCCGTACCCGCTATTTGAGTGTGAAAATCGAGGTGTTGGATGAGAATCCCCAGATGGCGGCTGATTTGGCGAATGGTATGGCGTTGTTGTACGATTCCATCAAAACCGAGGTGCAGAACCAAATCGCTGTGCCTGCCTTGCAGATTGTAGAGCGTGCATTGCAAAGCAAGCGCGACAAAATCCAAGGGATCAAAGACAACATGCGCAAATTGGGTGAAGAGGGTATCACCAACTATGAAGAGCAAAGTAGGGCCTTGGCCGAAGAAATTTATAAGGCCCAATCATCGGGCAAAGTGGGCGAAATGAAAAAACTGCTCGAGGAGCAGAAGACCTTGGTAAAATCAGGGGGTGATTTCGTGGCACTGAACGAATTGATCAAACTCGAAGAAGAAAAAGAGAGCGATTTGATCGCCCAATACGAGCGAAGGGTTGTGGATGTCAACGAAAAACTATCGCACAAAATGACGATCGAAGCCGCCGCCAAACCCGAAATCAAATTCTGGCCCAAGCGCGGTTTTGTGACCATCTTGTCGGTGTTGGCAACCTTCATGGCCACCTCGCTGATTTTGGTATTCTTCGAGCTCTATCGCAAACAACCCAGCGCTTAAGCCGTTGTTGACCCTGCCGCAAATAACAAAGAAAAGCCACCGCATCGCCCTGTTTGCGTTGCTGATTTTGGTGTCGTTGTTCTGCGTGCTTGCCACCGTTTACCAGTATTATTACCTGCTCCTGCTGCCCGTGGTGGTGGGGGTGCTGTTGATGGCCTTCTTCTATACCGATCGCAGCTTGCTGCTGTTTGGATCGCTGGTGCCGCTGAGCATCAACTTCGATGATATTGGCGGGGGGATGGGACTTACACTGCCCACCGAGCCCCTGTTCATTTTGCTGTTTTTGTTCATTGTTTTTCGGTGGTTGCTGAAGCCCGAAATCGATTTGCAACTGCTCTCCCACCCCATCAGCATCAGCATTTTGGTGTATTTGCTGTGGTTGTGGACGGCCACGTTGTTTAGCAGCATGCCGCTGGTGAGTTTTAAGTTTGTGATGGCCAGAACTTGGTACATTGTGCTGTTTTATTTCACGGTGGTGGGACTGTTTAAGCAGTTCAAGAACATCCATTGGTTTTTCAAGGCGTTCACGGTTACCACGCTGGGCTTGGTGATCTTTACCCTCAGCAAACACGCCGCCGATGGCTTCATTAGAAGTAGTAGCTATGGCATTTCTTGGCCCTTTTTCCCCGACCATGGGATGTACGCGGCCGCGATTGCGTTTGCGGTGTTTATTTTGGTGATTTATGGGTTTGCGGGCCGACATTTCGGCATCTCATTGCCCTTTGCCCCGGCCATTATTTTGCTGTTGGCCATATTGATTTTCGGGATTGTAGTGAGCTATACACGGGCCACTTGGCTGAGTTTGGTGGCGGCGATGGCGGTGTATGTGGTGCTTAAAATGCGCATCCAATTTGGGTGGGTGTTGTTGGCGCTGGCGGGGGTGTTGACGTACGGCATCGCACAGCAAGACCAGATCATGTACAACCTGGAGGCCAACAAGCAAGGGAGCAGCGATGACATTGAAGGACACGTGAAATCGGTATCGAATGTCACCACCGACCCATCGAATTTGGAGCGGATCAACCGATGGAAATGCGCTTCGCGAATGGTGGCGGAACGACCTTGGTTCGGATTTGGTCCGGGTACCTACGTATTTCAGTATTCGCCGTTTCAGAAGAGCGATGAATTGACGTTGATTTCGACGTTTTCGGGCGATTTGGGCGATGCGCACAGTGAATATTTCTCCGCGATGAGCGAGGCCGGCTACATGGGTTTGCTGAGCTGGTTGGGGGTTGTTTTGACCACGTTGGGGGTATCGTTCAGGGTATTTTACCGCGAAGAGCCTGGTAAAGTGCGGTATACATTGCTGATGGCGATGTTGGGACTGATCACATATTATGTGCATGCGTTTTTGAATAATTATTCTCAGTACGACAAAATAGCGGTGCCTTTGTGGGCATTCACGGCGGTGGTTACGGCCTTGGATTTGTATCACCGGGGTGCGGGATCGTCGGCTGGAACATTGGAACAAGGCGATGTGGAGCAGTCTCAAAAATAGCAAGTTGTTTCTCGGCGGTGCCAGCATTTGTTTGTTGCTGGTGGTGGTGGGCACTTTGGGCTATGCGATTACGCCTGACCCTACGCCCAAAGCCAATCAAATTGTACCGGAATGGTCGAATCTATCGCCCGGAACCACGGTATATTATTCCCATGAATCCAATGCTGAAGCAACGTCGGATTCCTTTGCCTCTCAAAATTCCACCCCAAGCTATCTGCACTGGGCCTTGGGCAATCCCAATGCGCCGAAAATACTGCCTTGCAAAGGCAATCCCGGCGTGGGAATGAATGCCAATGATTCCATGAAAATGGTGGATGCCGTTTACCACAGCAGAACGTTTTGGTTGGGGTCGGACCGGTTTGGGCGCGACATTCTCTCTCGGATGATCATTGGCGCGAGAATCAGTTTGTCGATTGGTTTCTTGGCGATGTTGGTGTCGATTGTCTTGGGCAGCATCATTGGCTTGTGCGCGGGGTATTTTGGCGGTAAGGTGGATGCGTTTTTCTCTTGGCTGATCACGGTTTTTTGGTCGGTCCCCACGCTATTGATTGCCTTGGGCTTATCGATGTTGTTGGGCAAGGGCTATTACCAGGTGTTGTTGGCAACGGCGTTGAGCACTTGGGTTGAGGTGGCGCGTGTGGTGAGGGGACAAACCTTGCAGTTGAAGCAGCGTGAGTTTGTGTTGGCGGCGAAGATTACCGGATTTTCTGATGCGCGCATCATGTTCAAGCATATTTTGCCCAATTTGAAGGGGTCGTTAACGGTGTTGGCCACGACGAACTTTGCCAGTGCCATTTTGTTGGAGGCCGGTTTGGGCTTTTTGGGGTTGGGGGTATCGCCACCCACGCCATCTTGGGGGATGATGGTAAAGGAAAATTTGGGTTATTTGGTGCTCGACAACAGCTATTTGGCCCTGATTCCGGGCATCGCCATCATGATTCTGGTAATGTCGTTCAATTTAATGTCGATGGGCCTCCGCGACGCCCTAGACCCTTACAATCAGGAGGGTTAGGGAGCAACTACAATAGCGGTTCTTTCAATGGCGGCTTTTAAGCGATCGTCTTGGATGATCGAAACCAGCAATACATCCAACTCATGGGGAAAGCCCGCATCATACAGCGCATCTTCGAGGTCGAAAATCGCACCGAAACCTACGCCATCGCCATACAAAGCCACATCCAAATCTGAATTGGGTTTGTGTTTACCGGTGGCACGGGAACCAAAAACCACGGCTTTTTCCAGGCCTTTGATTTGATTCAAAACGGATTGCAACTGCAACAATTCCTGATCTGTAAGCCCTGCGATTTTCATATCGCAAAGATAATGCGTGGGTTGTGCCGAATCGCCCTAAAATTTAGTGCACCCAAAGGGTTCTGGTCTCGTATTGCGTTACCGCCTTTACCTGGAGGAAATAGAATCCACGCGCAATACCTGCTGGCACGGTGGTGGCACCATCTGAAACCTTGGATGAGGCGATCTCCCTGCCTGTGGCATCCAACCACACCAACTCTCCCGACACCAATCCTTGCAGGGTAAGTACCTCACCCGCGCCCACTGGATTTGGGTAGGCCACAAACTGCTGCTTGGCGATGTTTTTCACGTTGGTATGATCCACCAACACTGGAATATCGGCGGTGTCTTTGCATCCATTGGCATTGCTGGTGGCAATCAATCGCACGGTGTAGTTGCCCGGACCGGCATATTGGTGTACGCCCGGAAGTCCCACCTTCTTCGTGCCATCACCCCAATCCCATTCGAAGCTTAACCCGGCGGTATTGATGGGCACGCAGTTGAGTTTGTGCTGCCAAAGAAGGGTCCACGTGAACCCGGCCGCAGGCCGGGGCTTCACCACCAATGTCAAAGGCGTACGATCGCTCTTGCAACCCTTGTTTTCGGTTTCGTAGTACAGCGTTCTGCTGCTCAACATCAAGCCCAAATCGTAATTGCTACCCGTAAACAACACATCCGTTGTGGTAGAATCTTCATACCAATTCACTTTTCCCACAGGGATGGTCACACTCATTTTTCCCAACGACTTCGCGCACACACTCAGTGCTTCCACCTTGGTGGGCTTGGGAATATCGTTCACAATCACTTCCACACTATCGAAATTGGGTGCAAAACAAGCCCCTTCCGATGCCTTGAAATACACCTGATTCTTACCACTCAACCCATACAATGCAGGGGTTTTACCCACGTAAAACGGAGTAACATCGCTGCGCTTGATATACCAGTTTAACTGTCCCCAAGGCGTAGAACCAAACAAATGCGCTGAATCATTCGAACAGGTCTCATCGCCCGTTGCCCCGAACACCACAGGATAATCTTTTACGGTGATTTTCACCGCGGCCCTTCCGCTACCGCAGATGCCGTTCCATGACTCTACGTAGGCATAGCCATCGCCCCGCTTCGTGCCCTTGAAAGTATAAGTGCTGCCGATGGCAACCGGACTACCACCTGTGGCATCCGTGAACCATCGCAAAGTATCCGAAGAACTGTTACTGCTGGCCTTCAACGTAACACTGTTCACGCCCCTGGCACAAACAAAGGTATCGGCTGGAACCGTGGGGGCTGTTGGCGCAAAACTGCTACCCACAAACGCTTTCACCAACTTGGCACCGCCCGCATACATACATCCTTTGTTGTTGGCCACCACATAAAATTGGGTGTCCTGACTCAACTTGCCCGTCTGCAAAACCTGTCCCGTATACATCAGCGATCCACCAGTGGCTTGGTCGTACCAGTAAAGCTGTCCGTAATCCGTAAACGCCTGCAAATTCGCCGTTGCACCCGCACAAATAGAGTCGTTTTTCACGGTGAGTTTCGTGGGATATTTGTTCACTTCGAAGGGTATCATCAGCCAATTCGACTCGCAACTATTATTGACCGCTTTCACAAAAAACGTATCGGTATTTTGCACATTATTCACCGTGTATTTGTTGCCCTCAAAGAAGGGTTTGGGATCGGTGGTCTTCTTGAACCACTGCACCGTGGTTTGGGCATCCGATGCCACCGCGATGGTCACCGTATCACCACTACATCCTTGCGCGGGCTTGTATAAACTGGGTGTGCCGGGCTTGAAGTAGATAATTTTGCTCACCGTATCTGAGCAAGACCAACCGCTGTAAGGGTACACCGTAGAAATCAATTCTACATTCAAATTGCTGCGCGATGAGGGTTTGTATTTCCCGTCGATGGCGTACTGATACAGTTTATTGTCGAAATTCCAACGATGGCTTGATCGCTCAATGTTGTAGTACACATAGTAATTGTAGAAAATGCTTGATACCACTGTTTTCTTGCTCTGATTCTGGAAATACAGGGTGTCGAGGTTGGGGTAACACTGCTGGTTGGTGGTATAATCGATGCCCAACTTATATCCCACAAAAGGATACATCTGCATGTGGCTATTGAAAACCGTTCCGCCGATGTTCAAGCTCATACAGCGATACCATTTACCGCTCACTGAACCCACACCGAGGTTGCGTTTTTTGCCATCGCCATTGGTGTAAGAGTTACAAACTACTGCGGCCAATGCGTTTACACTGTCAGATTCTACGCAAACAATATACGGACCGGTTACGGTTACCGCTTTACCGAAATCGGCATTCAGGGTGATTCGACTCAGGGGAATACTGCTGCCCATAACGGTATCAATCAGCAACGTATCGCTGGCGATGGGTGAACCCGAAGGCAATGAATCAGCTCCGGCTTTGTAGAGGTTACAAATGAGGTTGATCTTCACCGATTTGGCCGGTGTGGGGGTTACCGAGAATCCGTAAAACCGGAATCCACTCACCGTCATGGTCTGCGGCGCATCGAAAAACTGTCCCAAAGAACTCCCCTTCCTAATCGTTACGCTATTGTATGCCGTGCTGCCATAGCTTGGGAACATGCTGGTATCGCCATCGCACTGGGTGGGTTTGGCGGCACTGCGGTTCTGCAACTTACCGGCTTTGGTGGCGGTATGAACATCATCAACGATGGTTCTGCCTGCATCCACAAATTGGGCTTTCATTGGTGCGATGAACACACACAACAGAATCAATAGTAGTTGTCTCAATCTCATTGTAAGGGAAATTAAGTCAATCGGTTGGAAATAAACAAGTGTAACACCTCGTTCAGTCCCAAAATATGTGATATCCATGACTGCGAAAGGAAATTAAATTCTATTTCAACGCATTTACTAGAAATGGCCTAATTTTGTTTCACCCAAATACTATGTCAAACAACATTTTAAAAGGAAAAAAAGGCATCATTTTCGGTGCGTTGAACGAAAATTCAATCGCCTGGAAAGTCGCTGAACTTTGTCACGCCGAAGGCGCCCAAATCGTATTAACCAATGCGCCTGTGGCTGCGAAAATCGGACAAACCGAAGAGTTGGCTAAGGCCTTGAACGCCCCCCTCATTTTTGCCGATGTCACCAAAATGGAAGACCTCGAAAACTTGGTGGCCGGTGCTACTGAAGCCCTGGGCGGTCCCCTCGATTTCGTACTTCACAGTGTGGGAATGAGTCTCAATGTGCGCAAAAAGAATCCTTATACCGATTCTAACTACGACTATATGCACCAAACCCTCGACATCAGCGCGATGTCGTTCCATCGTTTGATGCAAACCCTCATGAAAAAAGACGCCATGAACGAATGGGGTAGCATTGTGGCGTTGAGCTACATTGCGGCTCAGCGTACCTTCCCCGATTATGGTGAAATGGCCGATGCCAAATCGCTGTTGGAGAGCTTCGCACGTTCTTTCGGATACCACTACGGCAAGAAAAAGCACGTTCGCGTGAACACCATCAGCCAAAGTCCAACCAAAACCACTGCCGGTTCTGGCGTGGGTGGATTTGATGCTTTCTTCAACTATGCCGATAAAATGAGTCCGTTGGGCAACGCCAGCGCCGATGCCTGTGCCGAATACTGCGTGAGCCTGTTCTCAGACTATACCCGCATGGTAACGATGCAGAACTTGTTTCACGATGGTGGTTTCAGCTTCACCGGAATTTCTACCGACCTGATGGACGGTTTCCGCGATGCGGCTGGAGAGTAATCATCATTGGTAAATGACCACTTGGGCCGTTTGTAGGCGCTGATTGTCTCCAATTAACGTCAACCAATACATTCCCGAGGGAAGAATCGACACATCCATCGATATTTTTGTATCATTGATGTGATTATACTTTTGTTCCAAGTAGATGGTTTTCCCCGTAATGTCCGTCAACAAGAATTGATTGCCTTTTCGACTTGAACGATCTATCTCTAGCTCCAAGAAACCATTTGTGATTGGGTTAGATTGAATGTGAAAGTATGGTTTCTTAAGATCATCTGCCACAGATGAAACTGCGCCGCCATATTCGTGCGCACCAATATCATATTTAGTACCGGTGGGTATTGAACCACCCCAAAAATCTCGGGCACCTACGGAAAGACCCATCCCATTTGATAAATCAAGCCCCGCATCTTTTGCAGGAGAACTTGAAACCAATTGAAATTGATTTAATGAATTGTTGTCCTTGGGATACAATAATGAAGCCGCATTCGCAATACCAGTCAACAATGGATCAGCTTCCACACCCACATTATTCCCATTTAATTTTTCGTTGCCGGTAGAACGAAATGCCGACAGACTGCTGTAAACATTGCCATAGGTTATTTTGAATGTACCTCCAGAACTCCAATACAAATTACCCGCAAACACTGGATTTTGCGGCACAAAGGTAGTTGGTATATGAACCAATGAAAGTGGGCCCGAAGTGCCGGATCCTGATACCTGAAAAAGGTTGTTATAACATTTCACCCCCGACATATTGGTCCCATAATCCGTCATTTGAAATGCACCGAATGTAGTGTATTTGTTCTTGGTTGAACCACTCACATACACCGTATTGTTGTAAAAATTCAATCCGTTCCAGTTGGTGTTTGGGGCAGTAAATAGAGTCACCGCACTGTTATTCGTGCGGGCATCATTGATGCTAATATTGTATCGCACCGTATTGTTACCCCAAGCGCGAGCTCCTGCAAAATTCCCCAATAAATAGCCGGCGCCATCGTTATCATGAGAGTAACAATATTGAACAACCGAATTTGTTACCCCACCATCCAAATCAAACCCCAAGCCATCGCAACCCGTTGATGTCCCAGAGGAATTGTGGTGAGATTCGCAATATTGAATGGTTATGTTATCGGCAGACCATACCCAAATGCCTCCTGGTCCACCGCAAGCCGAATTCATGGTACCCGTATTATAGGCAACGCATCGTTCAATGAGTGAATAATCAATTTGAGAAAGCACAATACCACTGCCTTTGTGACTACTAGCAGCATAGCCTGTGATATTATATACTTCGGTATTGCGAATTTGAAAATCCCTGTGGTGATAAAAATTGGTCGATTGATCATCATAAGCAAATGAAACAATGCCATTTTCCCGACAGTCATGCACCGAACAACTATCGATACGTACCCCGCGATAACCCGCCTTCACCGTTGCAGACCAGCTAGAATAAAAACGTATTCCACAGTAGCCAAACCCTGCAACCTCAACATTTGTTAGGGCGATATTCGATAAATAACCTGCTGTTTTATCCGTAAAAAACAACACCCCATCAATATCCTTTTGCGTGCCATTTCCAGGACCCTTGAATACCAAATTACTTATATGCACTCCTTGTAAATTGGTGGCTTTGAAACCACATTTATTGGTAACCGTGGTATTGATGGTTGCTCTACCAGACCCATACACAGAAAACACAATGGGCTTGAGGGCAATATTCCCATCCAAGGCATCCAATTCGATATTCCCTGTAAATGTCTTACCACCTTCAAAGAATATACGATCGCCGGGTTGAAATACCTGTGCATTGACTTTTGCAAGAGAAGTCCATGCTGTGGCTAATGTCAAACCATCGGTATTATTACCCGTGGTATTCACATAATAGGTGGTCCCCGTTTGATTGGTTGTGCCCTCGTTGAAAATCTCCAACAAACCTTGAGCATACCACCTGGCCAAATAATCATTTGGATGCAAAGAATTCGATGTACAGTGTTTGGCACCCTTTCTATGATAGATACTATCGCTCATAGTTGTCATATCCATCACAACAATCCCGCTTGATTCCAATGATTTCAATTCCGACAAAAACCCATACATCAGTGCGTCTCCGTTGGTGGGAGAACCTTGAGAATTTACATCAGGTAGCATATTACCAACCAGCATAAATTCCGCATTGGGGCAATCTTTCTTGATCTTATCAATACAAGATTGCATACTTGTTTTAAACGCCGTATTCGTTGTACCCCAAATGTCGTTCATTCCCATATCCAAAATCACCAAATCGGGATTATTGGGGTTGACCATGCTTTTGCAATATTGATCAATCCAAGCAACGGTTTTTCCGCCACATGAACCATTGATCATGGTAATATTTCCGCCGAACTTAGCCAATAGACCTTCACCCAATAAATCTACATAGCTGTGCATATATGGCTTAGTTGGTTTAAAATTTTTATCATCGCCAGCAAATCCACTAACATTCAATCCGGCAGTAATACTCATTCCATACGCCTGTATTACCAAAGCCTGTTTGTTCTTCAATTTAGACATCGTCTTTGGCAACTTATCACCCTTGTAAGAAAAAATTGAATTCCCACCCCAATCAGACCGATCCGGAATATAAGTAACGCATGTCCATGAAGTAGGGTTGGTATTCATCAATCCATTGGATTGCCCATTGCCCTTAACACCTCCTTTCGTGGCATACGTGGCAGACACTGCTGCGGATTTTTGCGTGATGACCTTGCCACTCACCGAATAATCTGTATTCACCACGAAAGATTTCGAAAAATCATAATTGGTCACCTTGAGCACTTGTTTCGCCTTGAACATCAAATTCGCGGTGCTGTTCACCCCAGTTAACAAAACCAACTCATTGAAAATGGTATCTGAATTCCAAAAGGGCTGTAAATATTGACGGGTATTGCAAATTGATGCATTGCTCGAATAATTGGGAAATTCATAATACCCACCACTCGAAGGGGTTACCACTACCCAGGCAGCTTTCGCAGGGGTGGCCGACCATCCCGCTTCCGCGGCATCCACGGAAAGCAACAAATTGCTATTGGCATCATAAAAATCACACTTGCCACCGGCGTAATAAATGATATTGGGTTTAGCAGCCACTGCGCCCGCTGGTGGCTGAGAAAATCCCTTCAAAACAGTCAAAAACAAGTAAAAAAAGAAGACGTACTTTTTCATATCAACAATATAACTCTAGTTGAATGACGAAAATAAAATGAAAATTGTTGTCCAATGAAAAAAATTAAGGCGAAAGCCTTGATTTTACCCAAACCCCATCAATTTTTTGGTAGCGTGCCCGGTCGTGAACTCGGCCGGGTCTGCCCTGCCAAAACTCCATCCCGTCAACCACAATTTCATAACCACCCCAGTGTTTGGGACGTTCGATTTTGATCGATTCATCGGCCATCAATACCGCCATCTGCGCATCCAATGTTTCGCGATCAGGGATTACCTGACTTTGGTTCGATACCACCGCACCGGCCTGAGAAATTCGAGGCCTACTGTAAAAATAGGCGTCGCTATCGGCCTCACTCACCTTCCTCACCTGTCCTTCAACCCGCACCTGACGCTCCAACTCCGGCCAAAAAAACACCGCAGAAACAAACGGGTTTTCTGCCAATTCTTGTCCTTTCCTGCTCGCATAGTTCGTGAAAAACACGATGCCCTCCGCAGTGATTTCTTTCAATAACACCACGCGCGATGAAGGTTTACCCGCTGCGTTCACGGTGCCAAGGACCATCGCATTCGACTCCAAAACCTGCGAATCGATCGCTTGTTGAAACCACCCTTGAAACTCCACCAGCGGATTATCGCCCATGTTCTTGGGTTCCAAAGCCCCTTTGGTGTACTCTTTTCTGATGTCGGCGATGTTGGTCATACAGTTACACTTATCGACGCATACCAGGGAAATTCGGCATATTCGGCATTTTGGGCATCCGTCCGCCCGAGTTGTTCATCATCTTCATCATTTTGCGCATCTGCTCAAATTGGGTCAACAACTTGTTCAACTCTTGGATATTTCTACCGCTACCGCGCACGATGCGCTGCTTGCGACTGGCATTCAATATTTCAGGTTTTGATCGCTCTTGGGGGGTCATACTTTGAATCATCGATTCGATGCCCTTAAAAGCGTCATCGTCGATGTCCAAATCCTTGATCTGACTGCCAACACCTGGCAACATGCCCAACAAATCCTTGATGTTTCCCATCTTCTTGATCTGCTGTAACTGGGCCAAGAAATCCTCAAAATCAAATTTGTTCTTGGCGATTTTCTTAGTCAATCTCGCGGCTTCTTCTTCGTCGAACGCCATCTGCGCGCGCTCAACCAACGAAACCACATCACCCATACCCAAGATCCTACCGGCCATACGATCGGGATAGAAGATATCCAATGCCTCCATCTTCTCGTCCATGCTCACAAACTTGATGGGCTTGATTACCACCGTCCTGACGCTTAACGCCGCACCAC
>JACCDP010151647.1_pt1 | contig 24487 bp, 44 predicted proteins | sample 7445841 | NCBI WGS metagenome assembly JACCDP01 (sample SAMN15323441, study PRJNA562643) | freshwater metagenome | isolation source: river surface water | place: USA:Blue River Watershed | collected 2017-08-17
ACAGACAACTTATCATGGCAAAGATTTTCCATCACGCATGGTATGATGATACTAGATTTAGATTTTTGATAGAGATTTTGAATGATTGGGAAAAGAACCCATGTAAAGAAGTTAAATTTTTAAATGAAATAAACAATGGACAAGAAACCGAACTACGCTAAAGGAATCTTTTTGACTAAGAGAAAGTCTAAGAATGGTAAAGAGTATCTAGAACTATCTATTAAGAATGAGCAAGGCTATGACAAGTATTTATGCTTTGAATCAGACAAGCTAGATAAATTTGGTAACCAGCAATTTTCAGTAATGGTTAAAGAAGACCAACCTAAAAACGATAATCTACCCTTCTAATGAAAAGAGAACAAATTAAATCACTTATTAAATCACACTACTTAATGATTAACAGACTAGAAAGCCTACTAGATGAAGAGCCAGTAAGCCTAAAAAGAAAAACCTGCCCTGCAGATAAAGTTATAGACCTAGTAAATGAGGTATTTAACACAGAGTGCAGGGAGAATACTAGACGTAAAAGAGTTGTACTAGCTAGACATTGTGCAGCATATTTATTAAGGGAATACACAAATATGACCCTAGTAGACATAAGCAATACTCTAGGAAATACAGACCATGCTACTTGTTCACATTCCATAAAGACTGCTAAAAACATGATAGATACTGATGAGGATTACGCAGATAAAGTGGATAAGATTAGGTTTATTTTAGAAGAAAAGTAGTATATTTGTTATATGAAGGTGTCCGACTTCATATCAGTAACTTTTTTATTTCCTAATGGGGGGAGGTGCGGACACGCCAAACCCTATTAGGAATTTTTATTTTATGATAGTAAGAAAAGATAAGCCATTTATTTTAGTAATAAATGAAAGAGGTTTAGCACAGTCTGGAAATATACAACCTTTATTTTATATAAAGGAATTAGAAGCTATAATAGAATCTTGTATAAAGACTTTAGAAATTTATCAATTATCTAATTTTAATGATGAAATAATTTTTAGAGAAAATGAAAAGGCATTAGAAAAAGAATTTAAAAAATTAGGTGGAGAAAGAAAAAAGATGCCAGAAACTTTTATTTATCTAATGAAAGACGAAATAAATGGTTATCATAAAATCGGTAGGTCTAAAACACCACATAAAAGAGAAAAAACCTTACAATCTGAAAAGCCATCAATAACTTTAGTATATAGCTGCAAGGCAAATATAGATGAGGAAAGTTTACTGCATAAAAAGTATAATGAATATAGAATAAGAGGAGAGTGGTTTAATCTAAGTGACCAGCAAATACAAGAAATAAAAAGCTATCTAGAATCTAAATATCCAGTAGGACAATAAATGAAATATTACTTACATGATAGCAATTCTTTTAATGACGAAAGAATTACAGAATTATATATAAAGTTTGGTTACGAAGGTCTTGGATTGTTTTATACTATACTAGAAAAGTTTGCTGCACAAGAAAAACCGGTTAAAACTATTGTGTTAAAAAAGCAATTAGACGTAGGTAAAAGACTTGAAAAATGCTGGGAGTTTCTAGAAGAAATAGGTTTAATTCAGTCAGAGAATGGTGAAAGTTTCAATATAAGAATACTAAACTTTGCAGGAAAGTACAAGATAAAAAACCAAAAAAATGCAGAAAGAGTTTCAGAATGGCGTAATAATCAACAAGTTATAAAAAATGTAACGCATTACGAACAAGATAGTAATGCCGATAAAGTAAATAAAAGTAAAGTAAAAGAAAGTAAAGTAAATAGATTATTTATAAAACCAACAATTAATGAGTTTTTAGAATATGGTATAAGTCAAGGAGCAGATGAACAAACTATAAATAAAATTTATCAAAGTTATGATGTTGCAGATTGGCACGATGCACAAGGGAAAAAAATAAAAAACTGGAAACAGAAGTTAATAAATAGACTTCAATACAATAACTTTAAAAAACCAGTACAACCTAAAAACAAATTAGAACAATATGAAGACTGGTTTGAAGACACTAAAAATTATTTGAATGCAAGAAATACTACAAGCGAAGCAGACAATGAAATTAAAAGATTGTCACTCTAATAAAGTTTTAGAGGTTATCTTGAAGGGTTTAATGATTCTAGGCATAAAAGGAGATAAAGCACCTACAAAGCCAGAAATAGCTTATATGATAGATATGCTGCAGAAAGATTACGGCAACCTACCAATAGGAGAACTAGACCTAGCTTTTGAGTTAATGGCTAAAAATAAGCTAGACGAGAATCCAGAAACCTACCAAAACTTTACAGTTCTCTACCTAAGCAGAATGATGGGTGCTTATGCTAGGTTTGTGAGAGTTAATTGGGTAGAACCTAAGCAGGAATACAAACAATTAGAGCAGCCGAAACTAGACACGCAGGAAATGTTTGATTTTGCTTTGGATATTTACAAGAAGTCTAACGATAAGAGTTTTGATAAAATATTTATGGCACTAGAAGTTTTTAAACATATCTTGAAAAATAATTTGGTGGAATTTAATTATTCTGAAATATATAACTTAACTTTAATAAAGCTAAAGGAAAGGATAATAGACAGAGAATCTAAAAACAAAATAAACGAGATTCTAAGAGATGAAGACCAGCTAGAGAATATGTGCAGAAGGATGGCAGTTAAAATCTATTTTGATTCACTGTAATAAAACATACTATAATTCGGAATTTTACCGAATAACATTATAAAATTTAACAAAACCACAAACACATGAGTTACGATTTTGTAAGTATTGACAACAAAGATTCTGTAGTTTACAGAATAGCTATACTTCTAAAGAATAGAAGCGAAACTGGAATAAGGAAGTACGGCACTACACTTGACAGAACAGACCTAGAAGTAAAGCAATGGATAGACCATGCAATAGAAGAGGCTCTAGATTTAGCTTTATATTTAGAACGTATAAAATCAGAATTATGACTAAAGAAGAATTAGAAATATATGCAGATGAGTATATAGAAAAATTAGATGGCTGCATAAGATATATAATTAGACACCCAGTAATGTTAGATACATTTTCTTATAATAATGATGTAGTATGGGCAGATGAAATGACTTTTACAAATGATATTATAATATTAACCAAAAAAAATAAAATACAATATACTTGCTCAAAGCAAACTACAATAGAAGTACATAATGTAGATTATTTAAAAAGAGAATGGATGTTACAATACACAAAAGGTATAAAAGCAATGAACGAAATAGAAGAAAGAAAAACTAAAAATATATTTAAAAAAATATTTGGATTATGAAAATATCAGATTGCTGCGGTGCAGAAATGACCGACCGCCATCCCATAAGAACTGGTCGCTTAGGATTGGGAAAGTACAACCCATTAATCGGTTATTAAAAATAAATATTATGAAAGATAAACAAAAACAACTCCTCACCGAAGTTATGAACGAGGATGCTAAGGATGGCTTGTATCATATTGGTGACACCAACAAAATGGTAAAGCATCATATCGTTGACACCAACAAAATGATAACGGCAGTAGAATGGTTTATGGAAAAAATAGGTGAAAAACAACCTAATGGAATGTATGTTATTGATAGTTTAGAAGATGTTGCAAATGTATTCCAACAAGCCAAAGCAATGGAGAAGGAGCAGATAATAACTGCTCATAACCACGGAGAATATTTTGCAGCAGATAGAGATTGTCTTGATGATGAAAACGGATTAGATTATTACAACGAAACTTATAACAAATGAAAACAGACAAAATAACAGTAATGCTAAAGAAGAACCAAGAAAGACAAAATCTGCATTGGAGAGTAACCAATAAAGTTAAAATGTTTGAATATAACGGATTATGGTATGATGAATCTTTTCTAGAGCAGATGTTCCCTAAATACGAACTTTGCAAATACCTAAGCAAAGGAGAAAACCCAGATAGTAAATCTTTAAAATAAACCACATGGAATACCAAATGTTTGATAAGCAAGGCAATAGGTTAGTTATGGAAACTGGAAAACCTTTTAAGCTAAGATTATTTTTAAAAGGTAAAAGACCAAAACTTATTGCACATTATGACTACGATAAGAAAATTCTAATAGTAAAGAAGAACTCTGAAAGACACTATCATTATAAAACCAAGTCTTACGGATTTAACTATGCGTTATTTGAAAATCTAGATATAGATTACGTACATTTAACAATAGATAAAGAAAACTTTAACATACCTGCAAAGGCTTTTGATTCTGCTAGGGTGATGAATTTTAGCGGTGAAGGTTTTGAGTTGCAGAAGTTTTTACCAGTAGAAATAATTAGGAAATATGCGTTGCAATCTGTGTAATAAACATTTTACAGTAACTATTTATAAAAGCCAAAGAGGACTGGCTATATGTCCTTATTGCGGATATGACTGCAGCAGAATTAACAAGATGGGCGAAGGCTCACCTAGAAAAGCAAGGATACAGATTAAACAGAGTAAACAACATTCCAGTAAGACGCAGGAAGGGAACAATAGAGAAGGGATGGGCAGACCTGCAGGGTTATACTAAAGATGGTATTTATGCAGCTATAGAGGTTAAGACCGAACTAGACAGATTAAGACCAGAACAAATAGATAGATTAAAAGATGCTTTAAATTGTGGAGCAAAGGTGTATATTTGTACAGTAGATGAAAACAAAGAACCCTTATTAGTAGAATTTGCAAACACTCCGTTCTGATATTTTAGTAGAGTTTTGGCAGTCGCATGAGGTAAACGAAGCGATAAGCAAGATGCACCCCGTAGAACTTCAAGAGGAACTTAAAAGCGAATTGTTTTTAAGGATAGCAGAGATACCAGAAGAAAAACTTATAGACCTTTATCATAAAAAGCAGCTAAGGTTTTATATTGTAAGGATAATGTTAAACCTAATAAGAAGTACAGACCATAAATTTTATAAGAAGTTTAGAAACTTTGTGGAGTATGTACCGATTGAGGAAATAGAGAACGAACAAGTTGATGTTAGTAATTCTGTAAGGGAACATTATGAATCTTTATACTGGTATGACCAAGAAATATTTAGGCTTTATACTTTTGAGTTTAACTGCAACGCTAAAAAGTTAAGTCATGCTCTAGGGATTCCTTACATATCGGTAGTAAGAACTATAAATAAAATAAAGAAAGAATTAAAAACCAAAATTAGAAGCAATGATTAAATTTTTACTATGGCTAGAGAATTACAGAACCTATTTAATGGAGAAATCTGGATGGGGCAAATTATAATAGCTGCAGTTTGTTTTGCAGTTTTCTTTGTAGACATACACAGATTCTACGCTAAGTGGAAACTAAACTTTAAGCCTTTTAACTGTGCTTCATGTTTGGCTTCATGGGTTGCTTTAGTATTATACTTCTGCCCTATGATTATAGTAGATGTGTTTTTTATAATGTTTGTGTCTGGAGTAGCTGCACCAATAATAAAAATATTAATAGATATATTATGGAACAAGAGCACAAAGACTACCTAGAGCAAAATATAAATAACTATCATACTTGCCAGAATGGGTATATTAGAAACCTAGATATTCATCTATTGAATATGTATGAGCATATCTACAAGACTTATCTAGACCCACAATTTGTTTTGACTAAATGGTGTTCTAGTTGTGTTATGGATTGCGTACAAAGATTATATGCTTATTACCTATCATTACCACAAGAGCAGGTTCAAGATTTACCAAAGAAAAAAGGCAGACCAAAAAAATGATAAGCGAAGTTTACAATATGGACTGTATGGAAGGAATAGCAAAATATCCAGATAAATATTTTGATTTGGCTATTGTTGACCCACCTTATGGTATTGGTAAGTTTAATATGGAAACTCAAGTTACTAAAAATGTAAAAAAATGGGAATATGATTGGAATGATTATATACCAGATAAAAATTATTTTATAGAATTAGAAAGAGTAAGTAAAGAAAGAATTATATGGGGTGCAAATTATTATAATTGTTTCAATGAAAAAGGTGGGGCAATAGTTTGGTATAAAGATGTTAAACACCCTAATATGAGTAAATGTGAAATAGCAAGTTACTCAAGATTAAAAAAAGTAGATTTTTATAGATATGATTGGTCAAATACCGATAAATATAATGAACTTAAAAATACTGATATACATCCTTGTCAAAAACCTTTAGCACTTTATAAATGGTTACTTACGAATTATGCCAAGCAAGGTGACAAAATACTTGACACGCATATAGGTAGTGGCTCATCAAGAATAGCTGCTTATGATATGGGTTTTGATTTTGTAGGGTTTGAGTTAGATAAGGATTATTTTGATGCACAAGAAAAAAGATTTAATGAATTTAAAATGCAAGGCAAATTATTCTAAATGAGAATACTAGGAATAACACAGAAGCATAGTGGAGTAGGATGGCATAGGATAATGATGCCATTAACACACATGAAAAAAGACTATTGTCTAATTACTGACGTATTAAATGACGAAGTATTAGAGAAAGGCTTTGATATAGTTGTTATTAATAGAATGCTCAACATAGAACCAGAGCAGATAGAAAAGTGGAAAGCTAAATACAATTTTAAACTAGTAATAGATAATGACGATTACTGGAAGCTAGATGCTACTCATGTTCTTTATGAACGTTACATAAACGGGGATATAGCTAATAAGATAACAAACTATTTAAGGCTAGGTGATATAGCAACTGTAACTCATGAAAGACTAGCAGAAGAAGTTTATTCATATAATAAAAACGTTCACATTATACCTAATGCTTTACCTTATGGGGATGAGCAGTATCTAGATAAAAAAATTCCTAGTGATGTTGTTAGGTTGTTTTGGTCTGGTTCAGATACACATCAGCATGATTTAAAAATATTAAAAGAACCAGTTAAAAGACTAACCAACTTACCTATAAAAATGGTAATGGCTGGATATGTTGATAACCACGTATGGGACACAATGGCTTATTATTTTAGTGCAGGAAGGAAGCTAGACACAAAGATTTATCGTTATAACGATGTCACAAGATATATGGAAGCCTACGGGGACTCTGACATAAGTCTTATTCCGTTAGTGGATAGTAAGTTTAACTCAATGAAGTCTAATTTAAAAATCCTAGAAACGGCTGCAAAATTTAACCCTGCTATTGTTTCAGATGTTCACCCTTATAAGGATATGCCTGTTTATTATGTAAAGAAACAAACAGACTGGTATAAATGGATAAAACTTTTAGCTAAAGACAAATGGCTTAGAGAAGAAAGTGGCAGGGAGTTATACGAGTATTGTAAAGACAATTTTAACCTAAGTGAGATAAATCAACAAAGGGAAAGCATTTATAGACAGTTATGCCAGTTATCAAATGCTCAAATTCAAAGTACAGAATAGGAAGCGGCTCATGTATTTATGAGACCGAAGAGGCTGCACATAGAGCATGGGCTGCTATAAGGGTATCAATGGCAGATAGTTATAACGACTATCCTCAAGCGGCAGTAAACGCAGCAAAAAGGGCAATAGCTTGGGCGGAGAAAAACGGATGGGGTTCTTGCCTCACTCAAGTCGGAAAAGCCAGAGCATACCAAATTTCACGAAAAGAAAATATCACAAGGGATACGATAAGCAGAATGGCAAGTTTTGCTAGACATCTGCAATATAAAGACGTTCCATATTCTAAAGGATGTGGTGGCTTAGCAGTTGACGCATGGGGCGGACAAGCAGGTATTGAATGGGCACAAAGAAAATTAAAAGAATTAAAAGGTGAGTAGATTAGAAGAACTTGGAATAAACATAGGTTTATCCATTGCAGGTTTTTTTGGTTCAGTCTTTTTTATAGAGAAAGGAAAAGACTTGAAAGAAACATTAGTAGCTATGTTTGGCGGAGTTGCCTCTGCCAATTATCTAACACCAGTAGTTTGTGACTGGTTCGGAATAGATAAAATTAACCACCAATTTTCTGTAGCCTTTTTATTAGGCTTCATGGGTTTAAAGGGAGTTGAAAGAATCGTACATAAATTATTTAACCAAAAATCAAAAATATGAAAGAGTACTTTCAGAATCTAAAGACAACCATTTTCGGTGCTATTGCAGGTCTTCCAATTTTAATTGAAGGACTTATATCACAAAACTGGGAAAGAGCCTTAGAAGGTCTAGGAATTCTTTTAGTCGGAATCTTTGCGAAAGATGCCAAGTGATAAAATCACCATAGAACGAATAGCACTGCTTCATCCCAAACTACGGGATGAGGCTTTAGCTATTTATGATGAGATTGTTCAAGCCTTAGGAAATCATTCTATGTGCAGATACACTGCAACGCTTAGAACTTTTGCAGAGCAGGATAAATTATACGCACAAGGCAGAACAACTAAAGGCTCAAAGGTTACTAACGCTAGAGGTGGGCAGTCATATCATAATTATGGACTAGCTTTAGATATAGTTTTAGTTTTAGATAAAGATAAAAATGGACTATACGAAAGTGCAGTATGGGATGTAAGAGGGGATTTTGATAGAGACGGAAGAGCAGACTGGATGGAAATAGTTAATATATTTAAGCAGTACGGATGGGAATGGGGTGGTGATTGGAAGTTTTATGACGCACCACATTTTCAAAAGACATTCGGATATTCAGTTAGACAGTTGCTAGATTTACATAATAAAGGTAAGGTAGACAAGAACGGATACGTTCTAATATGAAAATAGGAAAATTAGTTAAAGAATATTTAACGACCTATCCAGATTTAAAAAATTATACTCTAGCAAAAAAAATATTTGCAGAGCATAAGATTTCTAATCTAGAAAATATTCGTAAGGCTATAAACTATTATAGAGGTTCAAATGGTAATAAATCTAGAAAAAAACTAGCAGACAAAACTTACCAGAAGCCGCTAACTTTTGACACTAGAAATTCAACTATGGAGAAAATTAATACTAGTGCTAAAGTACTAATTCTAGATATAGAAACTGCTCCAATATCTGCTTATGTATGGGGTATCTGGAATCAAAACGTAGGAACGCATCAAATACAATCGGACTGGTTTTGTTTGACTTGGGCTGCTAAGTGGCTTTTTGAAGACAAAGTATATTCTGCTAAGCTAAAATCAAAAGAAGTTCTAGAGCAAAACGATAAACGAATAATAGAAGCAATCTGGAGGCTAGTTAACGAGGCTGATATAGTAATAGCCCATAACGGAGAAAAGTTTGATATGCCTAAACTTAACTCTAGGTTTATTATCAATGGTTTAAATCCACCATTACCTTATCAGCAAATAGATACTTTAAAACATATAAGGAGACAGTTCGGGTTTACTAGCAACAAACTTGACTATGTAAACAAACTTTTAAATTTAGAAAGAAAAAAAGAAACTAACTTTGAGTTGTGGGAAAGGTGCATGAAAGGTAATGCAAATGCATTGTCTGAAATGGAAGATTATAATGTGCAGGATGTTCGTATCTTAGAGGAGACTTACTTACTGATAAGAGCATGGATAAAACCACATCCGAACATGGGATTATTTATCCTAGACGAGAAGGAGCATAGATGCCCGAATTGTGGAAGCAGTGACTTAGAAGTTATGGGTAAGACATATAACACTACTGCAAATGTTTATGAGTTAATGAGATGTAGTAATTGTGGAGCAAGTTCTAGGAAAAGATTAGGAACAGCAAACATAAAACAGAAAAGACATTTACTAATATCAACAAAATGATACCTAAAAAATTTAACAAAATGAGTATTCAAGAGCAAGAGGTTTTTCTTGTAAACAAGTTAAAAGAATTGTATCAGAAAGAGAAGATTTACAGGAAGGCACTTGCACAGGTTAGAAGTAATGTTAAAGTAGAATTAAAAGAAATAGACAGACCAGACGAAGCAATTTTAAAAAGTGAGGATTAAAGTTAAATATCGTAAACTAGGCAAAGAGAAAGTTTGGGGCTTTGCACATTCGGATGAGCTGATTGAATTGGATAATCGGCTCAAAGGAAAGAAGCACCTAGAGATTCTTATACATGAATGTTTACATATTTTATATCCTGCAGCAGAAGAAGAAGAAATAGTTAAAAAAAGTGTAATTTTGTGTAATACCATCTGGCACGAAAAGTACAGAAGGGTAGAGGATAATAACGATGAACCTTTGCAGGATGGCTCTTTATGAGGAAGCATACTAAAATATACATGGACTACTTCGGATATTGCAAAGAGGATTTTTGCAGTTGTGAAGTTTGCGGTAGACGTGGAGTAGATGTTCACCATATAGATTGCAGAGGTATGGGAGGCAGCAAAGAAAAAGACACAATAGAAAACTTGATGTTAGTTTGTAGGGAATGTCATTTAAAATACGGAGACAAAAAAGAACACATGGACTTCTTAAAAGAGAAGCACCAAGAATTTATGTATAACTATGGAAAGTTCTATTAACTATATTCATCCTACTGCTATCATTTATCCTAACGTAGTTTTGGGACATGGTAATTACATTGGAGCATATTGTATAATAGGTTCACCAGCAGAACACAAAACAAACTGGGGCAAGACTAATGACATTGTAGTAATAGGGGATAACAACGTAATAACTGGAATGGTAACTATTGATGGGGGAATGGAGAACATAACCTACATAGGTAATAGGAATTTCTTTATGAAAGGTGTACACATTGGGCATGATTGCCATATATGGGACGATGTTATAATAAGTTGCGGTGCAAAAATTGGTGGACATACCTACATAATGGAAAAAGTAAACATAGGACTAAACGCAGTTATTCATCAAAGGCAAACAATAGCAGAGGGCTGCATGATAGGCATGGGGTCGGTAATAACAAAAAAACTAATAACTAAACCTTATTCTAAATACGCTGGTAATCCAGCTAAATACATAGGAAGTAATGAAGGCAGCAATAGTCCTACTAGATTATCTTAGACATCAACATACTGCACAAGCGGTAGCTAGTTTTCCATTAGGAAACTATCCTTATGATATGTTTACTATTAATAAGAAGGGAATAGCTGCAGCATTGAATGAGGGAATAAGAAAGACTAAAGGCTATGACATTGTAGCTTTTTGCGGTAATGATATTGTAATGCCTAACAACTGGTTACTAATGGCAGTAGAGCATATTCAAGCAATACCAGAAACTGGAATGTGTGGGATTTATTGTGTAGAAACTTTACCTAAGACAGAGGTAATAAACGGAATAGAAGTGCATCCTACATGGGCAACATTCGGAAACGTTATTATACCTAGAAAGGCAATAGACACAGTAGGATATTTTAACGAAGCCTATGACCCTTATGGTATGCAGGATAGTGATTACGGACTAAGACTAACGCAACTAGGATTTAAATCTTATTATATAAAAGGTTTACAAAGCCAACATATAGGGCATGACGTAGGAGAGCAGACAGATTATAGGAAGATGAAAGATGAAGGATTAAACAAGGCAGGAGCAATCTGGGAATATTACAACAAGCTATATACTGAAACCAATAACTATACTATTTTTTATGATGAAAGTATCAATTAAAGAAATTAAGCCTAACCCTAATAACCCTAGACTAGTTAAAGACGATAAGTTTAAAAAGCTAGTCCAGAGTATTAAGGACTTTCCACAGATGCTAGATATTAGACCTATTGTAGTCAATAAGGATATGATAGTTCTAGGCGGTAACATGAGATTAAAGGCTTGTAAAGAAGCAGGACTAACAGAAATACCAATAATAAAAGCAGAAGATTTAACAGAGGAGCAACAAAGGGAATTTATCATTAAAGATAATGTTTCTTTTGGAGAGTATGACTGGCAGTTAATAGCTAATGAATGGGATAGTCAATTACTTGAAGAATGGGGTTTAGATATTCCAGACTTTGCTATTGCTCCAACAGAAGATGAATTAATAGCAGATGAAAAAAATAAGCCACCAACAATGAAAATAACTTTTGAATGTGTAGAAGATTTACAACAGGCTGAAATAGATATAAGGGAACTAATAGATAGAAAATTTCCTAAAGCCTATTTTTCAGTATCAGCAGGTGAAATATGAGATTAGAAAAGGCATCTTATAAAGCAATAAAATACGCTTGTATGAACTTTCATTATGCAAAAAGAGTTCCTACTAGTGGCTATGTTGGTTATTCTGTTTTTAATGATAATCAAGAATGGTGTGGAGTTATTATATACGGATATCCTGCCTCACCAAATATAGTACCAGAAATAGAATTAAATAATGGGCAAATACTTGAATTAAGAAGGGTTGCATTAAACAATAAACAAGAAATTACATCTAAAGCTATATCTATATCTCTAAAATTATTAAAAAAAGATTGTCCATCTGTCAAATTAATTGTTTCATATAGCGACAAAGCACAGAATCATTATGGTACTATTTATCAAGCAACAAACTGGATATTTTATAATGAATCAGAAACAAGTGGTTATGAATTTTTTATAAATGGTAAATGGGTACATTCTAGACATGGTAAAGGAACTATAAAAAGAAAATTAGCAGGTAAATATAAATATATTTATCCTTTAAATAAATCTTTAGTAAATTTATGTAAATCATTAAGCAAACCTTATCCTAAAAAAGCGGTTATAGCATAAAAGTAATGCGTTTGGTATTCCAACCAAAAGAAGGCAGGGCAGTACTGACCTTACCGCTCAAAACAGACAAATAACAGACAATGGCTTTCCCTAATGATGGTATAAAATTTGAAGCAGGAGTATCTGGAAACCCTAACGGCAGACCTAGAAAGTATGTTAGCCTATTAAAGGAACATGGCTACAAGCTATCTGAAATAAACGATACTATCCAGACTATGATGGCTATGGACTTAGAGGAACTTAAGGGAGTATTTGAGAATCCTAAAGCTACTATCCTAGAAAAGACAGTTGCTAACGCTATGAAGAAAAGCCTAGAAAAGGGCAGCCTGTACTCAATAGAAACTTTATTAACTAGGGTATATGGTAAACCGAAAGAGCAAATGGACATAAACACAGATAACAAAATAGAGATTGTGTTTGTAGATGGCAAAACCATTCTATGAGAATTGAAGTACCTAATGCCCATATCAACCAGAAGCCTATACTTGAAAGTCAAGCAAGGTTTAATGTGCTTATGTGTGGCAGGAGATTTGGTAAGAGTGAACTATCCCAGATTAAAATGATTAAGACTGCTTCATTCGGGGAGCAGATAGCCTACATAACACCTACTTACAAACTAGCTAAAGTATTCTTTAACAAACTAGCAGCAGCATTACCTTTTCCGAATAACCAGAGTAACCTAACTATGCAGTTCCCAAATAAAGGAAGTGTAGAGTTCTTTACAGGCGAAAGACTAGACAATCTAAGAGGTAGAAAATTTAATGGAGTTATAATAGATGAGGCTTCTTTTATACCTAACCTAGAAGATGGCTGGTTAAACTCAATTAGACCTACTTTAACAGACTATAAAGGATGGGGATGGTTCTTATCTACCCCTAGAGGTAAAAACTTCTTTTATAGCCTTTATATGAAGCAGGAGGATGGTTGGCAGTCTTTTAAATATACAACCTATGACAACCCCTATATAGATACTAAAGAAATAGACGAGGCTAGAAGGCAACTACCTGCACCTGTATTTGAGCAGGAGTATTTAGCTAACCCAATGGAGAACGCTGCTAATCCTTTTGGTTCTGAAAACATAAAGGCATGTATAAAACCAATAAGCAACCAAGAACCAGTATGCTTTGGAATAGACCTTGCTAAAAGTTATGACTGGAGTGTTATAATAGGACTAGACGCAGGAGGAAATGTTTGCTACCTAGACAGATTTCAGAAGGACTGGCACACAACTAAACAAGCTATATTAAAGCTACCTAGAAAACCTATCTTGCTAGATAGTACTGGAGTAGGCGACCCAATATTTGAGGAGTTACAAAGGGCAGGTCTAATGGTTGAGGGTTTAAAGTTTACCAGCAATTCTAAGCAGCAGTTAATGGTAGGACTTCAGAACGCTATACATAGTAAATCAATAGGCTACCCAGATGGGGTTATAGTTAATGAGTTAGATGTATTTGAATACCAGTTTACTGCTAATGGGGTTAAGTATTCTGCACCTTCGGGCTTTCATGATGACTGCGTTATGGCTCTTGCCCTAGCCTACCAAAACTTTACCCTAAGAATGGGAACGGGCAAGTATAGTTTCTTATAGATAATATCTATAGGCTATAAAAAATATTTATAGAAAAAACTAAAGAAAAGTTTTGCAATATTAAAAAAAGGTTTATCTTTGATATATCAAAACAGAAACACAATGAAACCTACGAACATTTTAGAAATTCCAACTTTTGTAAACTTTGACCAGTTTGACAGAAACAGAGACAAAGCAGATTCAAATAATAACGAACATTGCCCATGTTGCGGTAAGGAAATCAAAAACGCTAAATTTTTTATCAATAGTATTTATGGTGGTAGTATGTATCCTAAGAATGACAAGAATCAATACGCAGATGCTTGGGTAATTGGAGTAGGTTCAGAATGTAGAAAGAAGCTACCAGCTGAATATGTAATGACACAACAAGAATTATAAAACAAACAAGGGGGAGCAGCATCCTAACAACTGCTTAACATTATGAACAACCTAGAAACATTTATCCAAAAGAACCCAATTAAAGTATTTTTTATTCTTATCATTATTTGTATATTAGCAGACAATTTTTAAACCACTAAATAAAAACACAATGAAAGTTCAATTAATCAAAGAAGTAAACGACAAAGGAGAAACTTGGTACTCTATTGAGAAAGATGGTAGATTTATTCCAAGCACATTAACTAAGAATTTTGAAGAAGCAGTATCTAACTACAATAAGGTAGTAGCTGCCGAGCCTAGCAGGGTAGTTATTATGGAACACGAAATAGACTACTAATGGAGCAGGGATTCCAAATAGATTGCTTTGTAGATACAGAAGTAATCGTTAACATTCAGCCTACGAGAGTAGAAGAATGTCATGGGTATCACTACTTTGACGATAGTAGCTATGAGGTAGAGATTCAGAAAGTCTATATAGAAGTAGCAGGTAAAAGAATAGACATAACCGATAGATTAACTTTAGAAGAACTACGAGCAATAGAAGATACACTAGAACCAAATATAGATTTATGATAGGAGCATTACTAAAAGAAAACAGACAGAAGAAGAATCTAACGCAAAAGCAGTTAGGAGAAAAAGCAGGTATAAGTTTTGTAGCAGTTAATAGGATAGAAAGAGGTGCACAACCTAGACTATCTGTAGCTAACAAATTGTTCAATGCTATGGACTTAGACCTAAAATTTGAAGCAGTAAACAAATTGGGTGTTTCATAGGTATTAATCAACCCCTGCTATTCTTGGTGGGGGTTTTAATTTATGCTCAAACATTGCCCTAACATACAAGGTTATCATTATTGTGATTGTCAAGATGATTGTCAAGTAAGAAAAGATTTAAGTATGACTATAGAACAATTAGAAAGAGGAAAGGAAATTTTAATGGAAATAGGTAATTGTGAATATGAAATAAAAAACATAAATAGAATGTTAGAGCAAGATTCCAAACGATTTTATTTATCTGCTGAAAACAACGGGATTAGATATGCAGCAGAACTAGATAAAAATACTTTTCTAACTTTCTTAAATAAACTTAAAGATATTAACGAAACTGAAATATCAAAACTTAAAAACCAATTCAATAATTTATAATATGACTTGGAACGATATTAACCTTTATCAGTATCAGCAAATTATAGAAGCTAACAAGATAGAGTACCCTATTGACCGAATAGATAGGCTTATAGCTATTGTAAATAACTGGACTGCTAATCAAGTAAATGATTTAACAGTAGAAAGCTATAATGAAGAAGTAAAGCGGTTAGCTTTTCTAGATACCGAGCCAGACGGAAAGCCAGTTAAATATATAGACGTAAACGGCAAAAGGTACAAATGTATTTATGACGTTAAAAAGATGCCATCTGCAAGGTATATTGAAAGCAAAGTATTCCAGACAGACCTAATCCCTAACCTGCATAAGTTAGCTGCTAGTATGGTAGTTCCTATGAAGAAAACGTTGTGGGGATGGAAAGAAGTACCTTATGATAGTATCATGCACCCAGTTTATGCAGACGATATGCTAGAAGCTAAATTTAAAGACATCTATCATTCCATTGTTTTTTTTTATCATGTTTATCGGATTTGGATAGAGGTTTCAAGGGATTATTTGAAAACCCAACTGGAGATGCAGGGAGTGAGTCAGTCGGAAAAGGCTCTAGCCGATTTGTTGAGTATTATGGATGGCAGTATAGCACCACACAAGTTGCAGAATACTATCGTATCACGCTTAACGAAGCATATCAATTACCAGCCATAGAGTATTTAAATGCATTGTCCTATCTGAAAGCCTATAGGGATTATCTAAGATAATCTCTTTTTTTTTGTGCATTTATAGGAGTGAACAGAGCACAAGCACAATTCATAAAAGACGACTTTCTTAGAAGGTTAGGCGGTCAATTTCAGAAAGTTGATACGGCTACTTTTCCTATTCTAGAACAAATACTTTTTCAAGCAGGTCTAGACTTTAATGAAACCATCCGTAAGAATCTAGAGAAGGCTCGTGCTATCAGCACTGGTGCTTTAGTCGATACTGGAGTACCAAACGTAACCGAAAATAACGGCACATTTACTTTAAACATAGGTTATCCTCTAGGCTCTAAGCAGTTAGAATACTACGATTTTGTCAACAAAGGGGTAGCTGGTGTAGGTGGAAAGAACGCTAAGCCTAAAAAGAACTCTGGGGACTATAGATTTAAGTCTAAGTTTCCAAATAGGAGAATGGCTGCCTCTATTTATTCATGGCTTAATAGGGCTAGGAAATCGGTTAGAACGGATAGGGTAGACTTGTCTGGAGTACAAAGAAAAAGAAGAAAATTAGCCAATACATTAGACGAGGCAACAAATAAGAAGCGGTTAGCCTATGCTATATCTACTGCCATCAAAAGAGATGGTATTAAAGCCACCTATTATTTTGATAGGGCAATTACAGAAAACTTTACTAAGGATTTTAAAGACGCTTTGAGTGTTGCTCTAGGCGGTGATATTATTTTACAAATAAGACAATATGGCAATAACAATAGTAACTAGTCCCCCTGCGGATAGTTGTTTAAATGACGATATATGGGTAACTGCAAGTTCTACTAATGCAGGTACAACTAACTTTAAATTCGTTTTTGATATTGTAGTGGGAGGGACTACTGTATCTAGGTCAAAGGTGTTCCCTAACCCTAGTGATAGTTATGGTTATTTTAATACCGCTCCTATCATTCGGAATTATATTACAAATTATTTTGAGCCTTCTGGTTCTTCTATTTTGGTAGAATCTAATGATAAGTGGGCGGTAGCCTATCAGTTACAGATAAGAGAAGAAGTAAGCGGTGGAATTAACGTACTTCCAGATGCTTCAGCTAGTTACTCTGGTAAAAACTTCTACTATCCATTATATGCAGATTTATACTCTAGCGGTTCAGTAACTTTAGCCAATGTTTATAACAATGCACTAGAGCAATATACAGATGATTTCCTAACTGAAAGGGATTTAACAAATGCTCAAAACAAGTTCGGTAATAAATTCTTTATAAGCTATTATCGTTATGAAGGACTAGGAGAAACGGCTTATGTTAGAACCCTAGATAGTGCAGGGAATGTTGTAGCTAGTCATAACGCTTCTATAAGTTTGTCTGGCAGTTTTAGTATGTTTAACTTGTCTGCTTCAGCTATTAATACATGGGCAGGGTCTACATTAATCACAGAAAATACTTATGCTTATGAGTTCTATATTACTAATGGAGTTGGAAATTCAAGGGTATTACGTATCTACCATGACTGCTCCAAAAATGGTGGAAACACTGTACACTTCCTCAACAGACTTGGAGGATATGATAGTTTCTTTTTCGGTCTTGTCAACAGAAACTCCGTAAGCAATGAGAAGCAATTCTACAGAAAAGCAGACTGGCAGAGGACTAACGGAGCAATGCGAACTTATGACTCTTACAATAAGTACAATGAAACTAAGGTAGCGTTTAGCATTTCGCAAAACAATAAAATAAGTTTAGAAAGTGATTGGGTCAACCAGATAGACTACGCATGGTTAGGACAGCTAGTAAATAGTTCAAGTGTTTACCTAGATGTTCAGAATATGTACATACCGTTGTACATAACTACAGATAACCATGAGTATAAACTATTAAACGTAGACAAAGTATTTAACCTAAAGATAGAAGCAGAGATACCTAAAACAATAAATAGCCAGTTTAGATGAGGACTGAAATATACATAGAGAATCAAAGGCTAGATTTAACAGATGACGTTGATACTGACTTTTCTTATACTATAGACGATATTAACGACTTCGGCTCTAAGAACACCAGCTATTCTAAAACTATAAGGGTAGCAGGTAATGCAAACAATAACGCTATTTTCGGGAATATCTTTGACCTTAATAACGCTAACTTTACTAGTGAGGATGCTCCTAACGTAGGTGTTAATTATAACGCTAGCAAGAACGCACAATGCAGAATATTTATAGACGGCATCCAGATATTTAAGGGTGCTTTACGAATCTTGGAAATTATCAAAGATGGTTCTAGTTTATTTTATGAGTGTTCTGTAGTAGGTGACTTAGGCGGATTTATGTCTGCTCTAGGTAACAAGAAGCTAGAAGATTTAGATTTCTCTGCTTATAATGCTGCGTGGAATTTTACTAACATTACAAATAGCTGGGATAGTATAGATGGAAGCGGTTTATATTTTCCTTTAATTGATTATGGTAATACATCTACAAACAAAGTAGACTTTGACTACAGAGCATTTAGACCTGCACTTTATGTAAAAGAAATCCTACAAAAGATTCAAGAAGATTCTGGATATACATGGGACTTTCCTTTATTGAGCACTGACTTAATGAATAGGCTTATTGTACCTCATAACCAAAGAATAGTTAACAAGGTATCTAATACGGCTTTTAATTCTAATTTTAATACAACTCTATCAAGCAATCAATTTCTTCCTATAACAGTAACTACTGCAGGAAGTTTTACGGGTAGCAATCCAGCAACATACACTGGAAGCACTAATGTATTTAACATATCATGTAAACCTATTCTACAAGTAAAATCACCTATTCCGATAGCAGCTACTTTCTATTTATATAAAAATTCTACCATACTAAAGCAGGTAGATTTATACGTTACTAATAACACTCAAACATATAACTTAGACCTATCAGTTAATAACGTAGAGTTATCAAACACTAACCAAATATCTGTGCAGGTTAGCACTAACGTAACACAATACCAATTATTTAGCGGTGAGTTTAAACTAACTACTTCAGTTAGTACAGAGGTAGCGGTTATTTATGACGAGGTCATAGATGTTAATTTTTGTATTCCTAGAGGTATATTCCAAAGGGACTTTTTTATATCTATTGCTAAGCTATTTAATTTATATATTTATGACGACCCAGTAGATAGCAAAAAGATTATAATAAAGCCTTATGTAGATTTCTATAGTGGAACTATATTAGACTGGACTAATAAAGTAGATAGAGAAAAGAGTTGGTCTATAAAGCCAATGAGTGAAGTAAAGGCTAGGTATTATCAGTTCAAGTACAAGCAGGACAATGATTACTACGCAGAAAACTACCGAAAGAAGTTTAACGAAGGGTATGGTGATTATATTTACGACACAGAATTTGACTTTGTAAAAGATACAGAAAGCGTAGAGGTTATCTTTGCTTCAAGTGTTTTATATCAGTTACAAGGTACAGACAAGGCTTTTCCTTCTATTTATAAATTGAGTTCATCTGGTACTACAGAAGACCCTATGGATTCAGTAATTAGGATTTTACAAGCTAAAAAGATTACTGGTAGAACTTCTTTTAGAATAAAGAACGGAGCAACAAATGTAGGAACTGCTTTAACTAGTTATGGTTATGCTGGTCACTTAGATGACCCTTTTAGCCCTACTAACGATTTAAATTTTGGAGCACCTAAAGAAATATACATACAAGCTACTAGCTATCCTACAACTAATATTTTTAATGCTTACTATTCTGGATATATGGCAGAGATTACAGACAAGGATAGTAAACTGCTTTCTTGTGATATTCTTTTTAATGCTTACGATATACAGAGCCTAGACTTTGCGAAGTTTGTTTATATAGACAACGTTCTTTATAGATTAAACATAGTAGATAGCTATAACCCTATAAACTACACTACAACCAAAATAGAACTTTTAAAAGTAATTGATAAATGAGTGAACAATTAAATTATAATATAAACGTCACTGGTAATGCTAGTGAATCTGTAGGCTCTTTAAAAAAGCAATTAAGAGAGGCAACTGCAGAGGTTGCTATATTGTCTGATAAGTTTGGTGCAACTTCTAAAGAAGCTATTGAAGCAGCGAAAAGAGCAGCGGAGTTAAGAGATAGAATCGGTGACGCTAGAGCCTTGACTGAAGCATTTAATCCGGATGCTAAGTTTAAAGCATTGTCAGCTTCTTTGTCTGGTGTTGCTGGTGGATTCGCTGCAGTGCAGGGTGCTATTGGTTTATTCGGTACTGAATCTAAAGAACTAGAAAAACAACTTTTAAAAGTTCAGTCTGCGTTAGCTTTATCACAAGGATTGCAGTCTATCGGTGAAAGTATTGATAGTTTTAAACAACTTGGAGCAGTAATACAATCTACAACAGTTTTCACTAAAGCTAATGCTTTAGCTAATACAGTTACTGCTGCAACCATGAAGGCTTTAGGTATTGCAGTAGATACTACTTCAACATCTTTCAAAGTTCTAAAAGGTGCTATTGCTGCAACTGGAATAGGTTTACTTATTGTTGCTATTGGTGAATTAGCATCTGCTTTTTCTAGTTATACTACTAGAGCAGAAAGAGCAAAAGAGGCACAAGATAAATTAAATCAAAGTATAAAAAGTGGTGCAGAGGTAGCCTTACAAGCTGAACTGCAATTTATTGAAAATGAAAGGCAATTAGAAATAGCTAGAGCAAAAAACAGAGGTGCTAGTGAAAAAGAAATATTTGATATAGAGCAATCATTCAGAAAAACTAGAGGTAATGCTCAAGTAAGATACTGGAATGAAATTAAAAATATAGATGCAGAAGGGGCGAATAAAGCTAGAGCAGAGGTAGAAAAAATAAATACAGAAGGAGCAGTAGCTGAATTAAATTTTCAGACAGAGCAGAATAATAAAAGAAGGGAGAAGCAACAAGAACAGAATCAGAAAAACAAAGAGCAGCGAGAAGAAGATTTAAAAAACTTAAATACTTATTTTAAAGAAGCTAGTAATTTATTCTTAAATGAGAAGCAGAAAGAGATTAATGAAATAGAGGATAAGTATAACAAGCAGATAGCATTAGCTAAAAAGTATAATCAAGATATTACCCTACTTGAGGAAGCTAGGTTTATAGAACTACAAAAGGTTAGAGATAAGTATATAAACAGAAGGCTTGAAGATGAACCTTTAATAGCTATAGAAACAAAAAGACAAGAAGCTATAAAGAACACAGACGCAATAGTTCAAGGTTCTTTAGAAAAAAATCTACAAGTAGTTGGTGCTAGGGTAAATGCAGAAACAGATGCAGCAATTTTAAAAGCTAAGTTAGATGCAGATGCAGCTAAGGTTGTAGAAGATAGAGAACAAGCTAAAAGGGATGCCTATGCTATGACGGCAGACGCTTTAGGTGTATTGGGTGAGGTGGTTGGTCAGCAAACGGCTGCAGGTAAAGTATTAAGTTCAGCACAAGCATTAATAAACACATTTTTAGGTATAACTCAAATATGGTCTAATAAAACTATAATACCAGAACCTTTTGGTACTATCCAAAAAGTAGCTGCTACAACTACTGCGGCTGCAAGTGGTTTCCTAGCGGTTAGAAATATTAATAAAGTTCAAGTTCCTAAAGGCGGTGGAGGTGTTTCAGTTCCTTCTTTTAGTGCTGCTCCTTTAACTCCTAGTAGTGCTAGTTTATTAACTACCAGTTTATCACAACAGACTATAAACGCAATAGGAAACCAAGCAATAAGAGCCTATGTAGTGGAGACAGATATAACCAGCAACCAGAAAAGAGTTCAAGCTATAAAGCAAAGAGCACGTTTTAGCTAAGTGATAAATAACCAATTAAATTAACATTTACGTTTATGGATTTACCAGTATATGAACTAATGATTAGTGACGATTTACAAGACGATGCAGAGGTAAACTTTGTTTCTCTTGTAGATAGACCAGCTATCCAAAAGAATTGGAACGCTTTTAATCATAAAGTTAAGTTTAACACCGATGAAGAAAAGCGAGTTATTTCTGGTGCTATTATGTTGGCAGATACTCCGATTTTTAGGAGTGATGTTAGTCATGGTGATTACTACGTTGTATTCTCTAAGGAAACTATTTTTAAAATAGTGCAGAGGTATTTCAAAAAAGGTTATCAAGCTAACGTAAATATCCAGCACAATCAAGACACTAAGCTAGAAGATGTTTATTTATTTGAATCTTTTATAAGTGACAAGGAAAGAGGTGTTATGCCTATGAAAGGTTTTGAAGATGCTCCAGATGGTTCTTGGTTTGGGTCAATGAAAGTAGATAATGACTATGCTTGGAATGAGGTTAAGGAAGGAAACATTAAAGGGTTTTCAGTAGAAGGAGTGTTTGAATATGCAAAGGCAGAAAAGAAAGAAGATAAGATTTACGAAGAGATAAAGAAAATATTAGCACAAGTTAAGTGATAACTATTTTAACATATAAACATATATAAACATGAATCCGAAAGAAGCAATTTTAAAGATTAGGGCATTATTTGAAGATATGCCAGAGCCAATGCCAGAAAAGGAAGAAGAGGTAAAGGTAGAAATGGCTGAATACGTTTTAGAAGATGGAACTAAAGTAATGATTTCATCACTTGAAGTAGGTGGTGAAGTTGTTCTTGAAGATGGTTCACCTGCTCCAGACGCAGAACATAAGTTAGCTGATGGTCAAATTATCGTTACTGAAGGTGGAGTTATTAAAGAAATTAAAGTAGAAGAAGAACCAGTAGAGATTGAAGTAGAAGCAGGTAACAAGAAGATGGATGAAATGGAAGCTAAACTGTCTGCTTTGGAAGTTGAGAACGAATCTTTGAAGGCTAAACTTTTAGAAGTTGAAAAGAAGGCTGCACAAGGTTTCTCACAAGTAATTGAGTTGATTGAAGAAATCGCTAAAGTTCCTCAAGCAGACCCAATAGAAAAAACACAGTCTTTTAAATTTGAATCTACTAAGGACATCAAGTTTGACAGACTAGCTAAATATCGCAACGCAATTTTAAACAATAAAAACTAAGAAAAATGGCATTTAATGTTTCTGCACTCGCAGACTACACAGAACAGAACGAAGCCTTGCTTGTAACTAGCTCGGTTCTCGGTGCTAAGACTGCCTCTTTAATTAAGAGTGCAGGTAACGTTATGGTCGGAGTTAAATCTTCAGAGACCATCAATATTATGGACACAGACGCTATCTTCCAAGCAGGTGGTTCATGTGGTTTTAACGCTTCTGGTTCTACTTCTTTTACTCAAAGAACTGTAACCGTTGGTAAAATCAAAGTAAATGAGGCTCTTTGCCCTAAAGATTTGGAAGCTAAATACTTGCAGAAGGCTTTGCCTACTGGTTCAATGTATGATGCTATTCCTTTCGAGCAAGAGTTCACAGACAAGAAGGCTAAGAGAATAGCTGCACAACTTGAAACTGCTTTGTGGCAGGGTGACACAACTAGCGTAAACGTAAACTTGAATAAGTTTGATGGTTTGGTTAAGTTGATTGGTGCTGCTTCTGGTGTTGTAGATGCTAACACTTCTACTTTTATTTCTGGTGCTCCTTTGTCTTCAATCACTGCAGCTAACGTAGTATCTATCTTTGATGGTGTTTACAGAGCAATTCCTGCAACTATTGTTTCTGAAGACGATGTAACTATCTTCTGCGGTATGGATGTTTTCCGTACTTACACAGTAGCATTGAAGAACGCTAATATGTTCCACTACACAGTAGACGTAAAGGCTGATAACGAGTTTATCCTGCCGGGCACTACTATCAAGGTTGTAGCGGTTCAAGGTTTGAACGGTACTAACAAGATTTATGCTGCTAGACTTAGCAATATGTTCTTGGGTACTGACCTTTTAAACGAAGAAGAGAAATTCGAAATCTTCTACGCAAAAGAAGCAGACCAAGTACGTTTTGTTTCTGAGTTCAAGATGGGTGTTAACTTCGCCTTCCCAGACGAGATTGTTAAGTTCGCATACTAATTATATAGGGGGTGAAACATCCCCCTATTTTTTAACTTTATAAAATATTAATTATGGCTTGTGCTTTAACACAAGGTTATGTTCTAGATTGCAAAGATTCACTTGGTGGAATTACCGAAGTGTTATTTATTGCTAAAGCAGACGTAACCGCAACTACAGAGGCTTCTGGTGTTATCACTGCTAT